>Ga0209345_10000371_pt1 | contig 58689 bp, 103 predicted proteins | sample Cruoilmetagenom7_FD_187294 | JGI IMG/M metagenome (GOLD analysis project Ga0209345, IMG submission 187294) | Oil polluted marine microbial communities from Coal Oil Point, Santa Barbara, California, USA - Sample 7 (SPAdes) (version 2) | ecosystem: Environmental > Aquatic > Marine > Oil seeps ... | reverse complement strand
GGTTATAGAGTGATAATAGAGTGATAAGAGCTGAGGAACTGGCTGATAAGAGGGACAGGGAGGTATAATGAGGCATTGTTTAAGGATTAGTGATGAGAAACTGAGGAGAAGAAGAGACGGAGAGGTGGTTTGGTTGTTGATTTGGATAGATAAAGGAGTGAGTAGAGAGAAGGAGAGGAGTAATGAGGCATTGTTTAAGGATTAAGGGTATGGAAAATGTAGAGATTCGGTATATTTGGTGAATAACTGAGGTTTTAGGGAGACAAGGAGGTGGTTTTTCAGGTTCTGGTTATAACTATACTTATTCTTTTTGTGTATATATGTAAGGGTGGGTTTTTTAGTACATCTCCTTGCATTCCAAGGTAATTGTGGTAGTCTTCTGAAGCTTTTATATACTCTTCAACTCCTTTTAATGCTTTTTTTCGTTTTTTCGTAAGGTTTTTAGTAAGAACTGTCATTTTTTTGTTAGTTAATGGTGTGTTATTCATTATTATCCTTCTATTTTTCTAAGTATTCATTAATTTCTGTTACCTTTTTCTACTCCTCAAAGCATTCATACATAGTATTTTTAAGCTTTAAATGTGATATAAGATCATTAAATCCCTTTTCATAATGTAATCTTAAAGGTTGAGATCCAAATTCTATAATTATTTCATGGTTGCATTTAGGACACTTCCATAATTCTGCTCCCCAGATTGTACAAGGACCAAAATTAGTTATATCAAGTACGTCTATTCCATTGGTCATTGGTATAAAGGCTATATTACATGAAGCACATACTGGTTTGTGACTTGTTGGTAGTTTACCATCCTTTTCCATTTTGTATCTCCTTTTTTTATATCTTCAGAATATATCTTAACATTTCTTGATATTTTCTTTTATTGGCAATACTTAATTTATTTGTTAGGTTTTTTCTGTATATTATTTGTCTCTGTAGCATATCTTGAACAGGTTTCTTTCCATATGCTTCTATAAGAGTGTCACAGTATCTTGGGATATCCTTTGAATTAATTGTATAAGGTACAAATCTGTTAGTTGTTTTATCTATTAAAAAAATTAGTTTATTCATTTTTGTATCTCCTTTCTCTATATTTTTATGTAGTTAAAGTTTAGAATCCAAATCCTATGGTTATTTTGTTACCGCATTTAGGACATTTCCATGACTTGGCATTACAAATTTTATTTAGTACCTTTACCTTTTTTGTTTCTGGTTCAAAGGTGGTATTACATAAAGCACATACTGGTTTGTTATTTGGCATTTTTTTTTTATTTCCCTGTTGATCCAAAGCCTTTGTCTCCTCTTTCTGTTGGTGTTAATTCATCTACTTCCACTATACGTAAATTAGTAGTTTTTGTTATCACCATTTGTGCTATTCTTTCCCCATGTAATAGTAATAATGTTTCTCCTAGAATGAATAGATATAAGACTACTTTTATTTCTCCTCTATAATCATTATCTATGGTTCCTAAGGATAAACCAACACCTTTAGAAGATAATCCAGACCTTGGTCTTATTTGAACATCGTAGCCTCTTGGTATCTCCATAGCAATGCCTGTTCCAACTAACTGTGGGTGACTATTTAGTGTTATTGATTTACTTTCAGGTAAATAGGCAAATAAATCAAAACCAGTAGCATTAGGATTTGCTTTTTTAGGTAATTCAGCATCAGGGTATAGTTTTTTAACTCTGATTCCGAATGGTGTTGCTTTTATTTTAAACACTTTATACACTCCTTGTAATAATTTTAATTTCTTCTTAAGTTTTATTATTAGTTTATACCTCTTTTTTATTCACAAAGAACCAATAGTTATTTGAATTGTTCTGTTCTATACCATTAATTGAGTAACATATTCCTTTTCCTATGTATTTAAGGTTTAAATCTTTATCAATACTTCTAGTTTTAGAGCTAAAGAAATTATACTCAAGTCTTTTCCCATTTTTTAGTTCACATATTTTGATGAATCCTCTTTGTTCTTGGTCTTGAATCCTAGTATAAAACCAATATTTTTTGTGATAATTATACTTTGAACCTTTAGTTGGAGCTATGGTACCTTTACCTATACATTTATATTCTGGAATCTCAAGTTTTATTGAACGGCATATGTCATATCTTGCTTTTTTGCCATTTTCTAATTCACAAATATTGATAGAAGCCTCGAAAAAATCAAAATTAGTATACATAGTTTAAGTTCCTTTTTCCTATTTTGTTTATATTAATTCATCTACTTCTATCATATTCAAATTGGTAGTTTTGTTTATTATTATCTCTGCTATCCTTTCTCCGTGTTTTATTTCTAATTCTGATCCTGTATTTAATAAATACATAATAACTTTTATTTCTCCTTTGTAGTCACTATTTAGTATTTCATTTCCATAGCTATCACCTAAAGTACCTAGAGTTAAACCTATATTTTTATAAAATCCTATAGACCTTGGTACTATTTGAGCATTGTATCCCTTTGGTAATTTTATTGTAATACCTGTCTTAATTAACTTTGGTTTATTGTCTAGTATTATTGATTCTGTAGGATAAAGATAAGAGTATAAATAGAAGCTAGAATTATAAGGATTTGTTTTTTTAGGTAGTATAGCATTACTATATATTTTTTTTACTTGGATTTTTAATGGTGTAGTTTGCATTCTATACACTCCGTAATGTTATTATCTTGTCTTATTCCTTAAATGAAGTTCTTCTATCATGAGATGTAAGCTACTTGAGGGGTATAAAGCATCTGCAAATTGATACATTACTTCAAACTCACCATTTGGGAAATTTCCAAATAAGTATAGTAATTTTCCTTGGCCTTTGGCATAACCACCTTCAAGATGACTACTTTTACCACAAGGCATAAGCATAATTACACAGTCTGCCCAATCTATCCATTTTTTCTCTTCTTCAAATGCCTTTTGTACCTTTTGGTCATTTAGCTCAATTTCACTATCGACAAATTTTGACCAGTGAAAGGTAAATCTTTTATCAGTTGTCCGGTAGGAGGCATCTACACAGAATCCTTCAGTCTCTAAAGTATTAGCTAATTTAATAACCGTTAGTTGATTTTTCCAACTAGATGTAATATAGATTTTCATACTTTTGTCCTTTTTATACTGAATATACCATTATGTATTTGTCTTTGTCTAGGTATACATCAAAAATTTGTTTTACTTCATGCCATTCTATTCCATCTTCATTAAATCCTCTATATGGTATATATACTCGTTGACATTCTTTATCTTTTGTTACCAATTCTTTACAACTATTTTCTATTACTTGTAGGTTACTTTTGTCTTTCCAATTTAATTTGGTAACAAATGCTATTAGGTTATAATGTATATTTAAAGATACAAAATCAGGTATATTTCTTAGATGATAAGAGGTTTCTTCAGAAAAATAAGTACATTTTCTATCAACAGTTGTTGTCCAACCTCTTATGATATCTAGTTTCATACTTTTTCTTTGGGGCTTAGGGATAGGGACTAATATCCAGTCTTTATCTTTTGATTGTATAATCTGAGTTTTATCTATTTGTTGGAGGTCCCAGATATTACCTTTTATTTCTATCATATTATGCTTTGAAGGTTTCTGTTCCTTCTTTCCAGTCTTCTTCCTCATCTGTTGGTGTAGAAAAAGGATCCTTTATAATTTTTAATCTTCTTGAGCATTCTTTTAAGATTTTTGCTATATCCTGCCATTCTTCTTCTTTCAAAGTAGTGTTTCTTTTTAGTTTTATAGTGTCATCAGATTCCTCAGTTTTTTCTATCACTAGTGCTTGTGTTTCTTTATTGATGTAGCAGTTGGGATATGATTTTAAGTATACTGATGGGAGTTCTTCATGTTTCCAACTATAAATCCTACCAATTGTTCTGTATTTTGTTCCTGCTACTTTAAATTTTCTAGTGAATATTGTTATTTTCATATTTAACTACTATATAGTAAAATAAAGCGTCTACCCACCTTATGACTTCCAACTAAAGTTGTTCATTAGTCTTGTCAGTGTGAGTAGACGCCTTTTCTAATTTTGTTTATTTTATTTTACTTTATTCTAGGAATCTTTCCTACTTCTTAGCGTCTACAATTCCTACTTCTGCTTGTGCCTCAGCCAGAGCCTTATTATACATAGTTGTCATCTTAGTATCAAGCTCTGTATACTCCTCGTAGTATTTTCCGCCCTCTTCTGTTAGCATACTCTCAGCCATGGCTTTGGCCTGTGCTTTCTTGTTCTTTAGGTCTCTGTTTGTCTTGAACTCCATGAATGCGTTAAATTCATCGGTTCCCATTAGTTCTTTGAGTTGGTCGATTTTTACTTCCAGTTCCTTTTCTTTTTCTGCTTCTGCTCTTTGTGACATTTTATCTACCTCTCTTGTTTTTATTCTATATAGTACTTATCAATAAATTTAAGTACTACTACACTTATATAGTACTATATTTTGATTAATAATACAAGTTCAGTAGATTTATTTTTTTTATAGTTAAAGTTTAGTAGAATATTTTATATTTATTCCTCATATGGTGTAATAGTTAAGGTAATTACATTAGGGTTTCCCATATCTTCAACTTTGGATTTTGGAAGATAGATTGTTAGAGGTTTATCTGGATTCTTTTCTGTATATCTAATTGTGTTTTTTGTTTCTTTGTCATAGTGTAGTTGTGTATCTATATTTTTGTTTGTCATGGTATAATCCTTCTTTCTTTAATTTAATCTTGTAGCATTTTAAGTGTAAATTATTTTTCCTCCAATCTTTCTAATAGTAATTTTTACATCCACTCTAGTACCTCTGATTCATGTATCAAAGCGGATTTATTTATAAACTTGTCAGTTTTGACATTACAATATATGACTTCATCATTAGTACTTATACCTTCATTCATAATTCTACAAAAGTATAATAATACTCCTACTCTATTTACACATAATTTCCAAGATTTACCTACTTTTCTATCCCACCAGTCTTCTATAACCCAAACTTCTTTTGAGTTTTTTATCTTAATCAACCTTTGTCTTTCATCATAGTATGCTGGAGAATTATGAATAATACCTTCTTTACTATTTATTCTAAGTTCACATAAATAATTAGTCCATTCATTTATTTTTCCTTCCTTTCGTAAATAATTTAATACTTCAACTATTTTAATTTCTTCTAATTGTCCAAAACTTTTCATTTTTCCTACCTGTTTATTTTTATCTATTTTGCTTATTTATTTTATATATACTCTAGTATTTCTGATTTATGTATTAAGGCAACTCTATAGGTACAGTAAGTAATTCTATAACTACCATAATCAGTTTTAGAATTACAGTAACAATATATAACTTCATCGTCCATGTTTTTATCTATGCCTCTACTAGTCATTCTGCAAAAGTACAAAATTACTCCTACCTTATTTACACATAATTTCCAAGATTTGCCTATTATTCTATCCCACCAATCTTCTATTATCCATATATCTTTTGAGTTCTTTACTTTTATCATTCTTTGTTTTTTGTCATGAGGAAAATTATGGATAATCCCTTCTTTACTATTTCTGCTAAGTTCACATAAACAATCAGTCCATTCTTCTATTTTTTCTTCCTTTAATAATGTATTTAGTACTTCCACTATTTTTGATTCTTCAAATTCCTCAAAAGTTTCAATTTTCATTATTCTTATACTTTCCTTCCCTTTTTTATTCTTACAATCTCTCTTTTAATCTTTTAGCCTGCCATTTTTCTTCTTCTATACCTGTTAGTGCCCCTTTTATTTTATCCATGGCTACAATAGCATTAATAGAGGTAGCAACAAGATACCAAACACTGTCATGAGTATTTGAGTTTGATATGGTAGCTTGGATAGCGTTCAGGCTATATAAAATAGTAGCAATAGTAGATTTATTGGAATCCCTATAGATTAGTACTTTGTTATATAAATCTACTGTTGCTGCTATAGCATTCTTTAGTTCATTTTCTTTAATGGTATTATTTATTACATCTATTGAGGTGAGATTTATAATCTCTCTTAAATTTTTGTTACTGTCACAGTAATTTTGGTATTCTTGTGTTACATGTTCGGAGTATTCATATGCTAGTAATCTAATTATTTTGTCTCTTTCATCTTTTTGTGTTGTTAGTACTGCTCGTAGACTATGTAAGGTAGTATAAAAACCACAAATATCAAGTATATCTGTAAGTTGTATTTTAGTGTTATATTCATATTCCTTTAGTAATCCTAAGTGTTTCCTTACATGTTCACATTCTGCATTACTAATTCTTTTTTCTTTCATTAGACTAAGTGTAGTGTGAAGCATTGTTCCTCCTTGTTTTTTTTTTTATATCTTACTCCTTTGTTTCAAGTACTCTAACATAAGCATTATGAAGGAATATATCAGGATCAGCATTTTTTAATTTTTCTACTAATTCTGAAGCATTCATACTAGGTAACCAGTGTCTGATGTATAAAGAATGGAATCCTTTATTCCATATATTATCTAATATTTCTTCATCATTAAGCCTTTTCATAACAAATTTTTCTTTAGAGATAATTTCCATTGTCTGTTCTAGGTTCTCAAGGAATGAGAAGTCTGCTAGGTAGTACCATATTGCTGTTTGATAGTTTATGGTGCTTTCTGAGGTTACATTATGTCTACCATGTTTAAATGTTACTTTATAGTAACATCCTGATTCTACCATTTCTTTTATTGTCACATACCTTCTAGTCATTTAAGACCTCTGATTTTTCTTTCAATATTAAAATATTAGATTTTCACCTTGATTTAATCTTTCTATAAATTTCTCAGTTTGCCATTCTCGTTCTTTTGTGTAAGCTAAGGATCTGATTGTATCTAATATAGTGTCTCTAGTATTTGATTCATAATTAATATTAGTATCAATTATGTGAGAGGATTTCCAAGCTGCTTCTAGTGCTACATTGGCAGTTGTTAAGGTGACATTCCATGGTATAAGATATGTATATTTGTCAGTAAGTTCTAAGACAGCGGTTAGAATATAATTTGTAATTGTGTCTTTATACTTTGCTTCATGACTATAATATAAAGTATTTGTAATAGCAATTCTAGTATTCATTAAGTCTTTATTAGTTGCCGTACCTTTTATGTAATTCTTTACAATATCTATTTTTTCTTGTATATTGTTATAACTTGAGGTATGTTTTTGGCATAATGGAAGTATATGTTCAATACAATCACAGGAGAATAGTCTTGAGATTTTATCTCTTTCATTATTTTGAGAGCGAGGTGTAGTTCTTAGACTCCATACTACATCCTCTAAGCTTAAAATATCAAGCATGGTTATTAAAGGAATAGGGGTTTCTCTTCCATAGTTAGATATTCCTCCTAGATATCTTGCTAAACATTTGTAACTAGGTTTACAAGCATTATTTCTTCTTAGTAGTCTAAATGTAGTGTGAAGCATTTTTTACTCCTTTAATTTAGGTATAATTTCTTGTTCTTGTTCAAGTATTAATCTTTCAGGTATATTACCTATTTTAAATTGTTCCCACTCTTCATTACTTATTACACATGGTTCTTTTAGTATTTTCCAGCCATGACCTATATGAGTAAGTATTCCCTCTTCAGTTTTATAATAAGATACTGAAATTTGAGTATCAGACCAATCATTTAAAAATCCTGTCATTACTTCCCATTCATCAAGGTATTCCTTCATCTTATTTTTGTTCAATAATACTCCAAGTATTGTTACTTTATCCTGTTTATTACTTAGAATTACTTCAAATTTTCCGTAAACTGGAAGAGGTATTGGGAAAGTACTTTTAGTTATTTTTATACTTTTTTCTAATTGTGCAAGTTTTGAAACTAATTTATTGTACTCTAGTATTTTATGGTAGTATCCTTTATATTTGATTCCTTCATGGTTATAAATTCTCATTTCTGAGATACCTTCACAGTATCTACATTTGTAAATACTCATTATTATTCCTCCTTTATAGGTATATTTGTTTTGAGTAATAATTTGTCTGGGATTATATTCATTTTAATTTGTTGCCATTCTTTTTTATTTATAATAGTAGGTTTAGGAACTAAGTCTAATTCAGTTATTTCTATAAGACCTTTATAATCATATAATACTGGATAAGTTAGTATTGATTCTTCAGGAATGTATTGGAGTACTGTGGACTTTTGAGTTGGAAGAGGATCTATTGATCTTGGTGTATAATTGTGAAAAGACCATTCATTGGCATAATCAAGTATTTCTGCTTCATTTTCCAAGGTTCTAAGTATTGTTACTTGATTTTCATCTTCAGAGTTTGGAACTACTTTTAATTCACCGAATTTTGGAAGGGGTGGATTAGTTTTTATTCTGTCTTGTAGTATTTCCTCTTCTAGTTCTTTTAGTCTACATAATATTTCTATATATTTTTTTATTTTTGGTTGAGTACCAGAGTATTTAGGTTGAAGACTTTTTTTAGAACCTTTTTTAAGTTTTTCTCTACAGACTCTACAATATTCTTTTCCCATTTTATATCCTTCCTTTTAGTCTTCCTTCTTATTCTCTATCCATTTTTGTACTTTTTCTCTACTACCCCAACATACCTCTGGTATATTATTATAACAATAATATACTATTTCTCCTAAATCTCTTAGGTTTTCATAATCAGCTTTTCTAAAAGCTCCTTTTAAGTCATTTGCTAATACTGCATAAAGAAAGCCACCTGGTGGTAATCTATGTTTTACGTAATTGTCTATTCCAATTTTTGTTGATCCCTTCATATTATTCTATTTCCTTTCATGTTCTTAATAGTACTAATAACTGTACTTATTTTTTCATTAATATATGTTCTGAAACTAGTATTATCAATATAAATTCCAGTTATTAAACCTAATATAAATCCTATTATGAATATTAACAATTAATCATCTCCTTAAACCTAGTATAAAGATGGTGCTTTCATAGTTATTATATTTTGTTACTTTATATGATAGACAAAGGGGAGAGGGTACCCCTTGTCTCATTGGTATCTTCTTCAAGGTTCTCCTTTTTATCATATTCCCTCTCTGTCTTTCATTGTGTTCATAATATCTATTGTACTGTTTCTCTTTGTAACTTTTTGATACGTTCTAGGTTTAGGAGCATTAACTCTTGTAGTTGTTTCATATGATCGACAGAAGGAAGTTCTTGCATTCTTTTAGTGTATGCCTCGTTTGATAGTTTTAGTATACGTATTTCTTCATGTTTAGTGTTTACAAGTTCCTCTTCTCTTAAATTCTGAAGTTCATTAATACTTAGTACATTTGTGACCATTTTACTTAATAGTTTTTTAATTCTTTCTTGGTTTATATTTTCCTTTTTGGATTCTTCTTTGATTATTTCCTCTTGAATCTCATTATTTGCTGTTAATAGTGTCTCTGTTTCATGCTTGAAGTTGTTCATGAGTTCCTTCCTTTTTTATTAGTTTTTGCTTTTTTTTTTAACTTACTTGTCATATTCCCTCTCTGTCTTTTATTATGTTCATAATGTCTCTTACACTTTTTCTTTTTGTAACTTGTCAATACGTTTTAGGTTTAAAAGTATTAATTCCTGTAGTTGCTTTATATCATTAGAACGAAGAATACCTTTTTTTATGTTTTCAGCATATATATCATTTAATAGTTTCAGTGTATGTATTTCTTCATGTTTAATGTTTGTTATTTTCTCCTCTTTCTCTTCTTTTTCTTCTCTATCACCTTCTCTTAAATTCTGAAGTTCATCAATATGCAGTATATTTATGTGCATTGTATTTAATAATTGATTAATTACTTCTTGGTTTGTATTTTCCTTTTTGGCCTCTTCTTCAAATATTTTCTCGTGAATTTCATTGTTTACTTCTAGTAGTTCATCTATTTCATGTTTGTAGTTGTTCATGAGTTCCTTCCTTTTTATCTGATTTATCTGAGGTATTCTATGTTTTGTATAATTATCTATTTCCTTTTTTGTTAATTCTTTCATGTTATTCTAATCTTTTTTTTTATCTTTATTTTATATTTGTATTATTTTATAATTTGGTCTAACACTTTCTCTATGTAATATATAAAAGTCTTTCCCGTTTTGTTCTTTAATCCACTTTTTAGCTTTATTGATTGAGTCAAATTCTAGTAATCCTACACCGTTTTTTTGAATTACTTTTGTTGTCTGAGTACCATCATTAAAATAATGTGATACAAAGATAGTAAAAGGTCCTATATCTCCAGGTACTGCTGCTTCAATTCCTTCAATACCTGATACTGCAATACGATTTATTACCCTTCGTATTCCTTTATTAATCCCTCCTATATCTAAGGGAGCTAATGTGTATTCATTGGAATTTTGTAGTTTTTCTATGCGTGCTATATTGTTGTCTATTAATGATAATAATTCTTGTACTCTTATAAAAGAATCTCTTTCTTCTTTTATTATTTCCTTTTTAAACTCTCCAATTGCAGACAAAAGTGCTTCAATGTCATTAGGATATGGCGTTGCTTCTTTTTTATTCATTACCCCCTCTTTCATCAAAATAAGTTCTTCATTTTTATCTAATGCAACATTTGTCTTTTTGTATACCTCTTTAAATTTCCAAGCGGGATCTGTGCAGAGTATTTTTAGCACTTCTTTTTTGATATCATAGAATTCTTTATTAAGAACTTTGATATAGTCATCAGGACATAAATCTCTGCGAATAAGTAAGTAACAAGCGAATAATTCTATACGAATGTTGCCCTTAGATTTTTGTCTAAGTATCTCCGCGATAATATCTTGGTTCCATGCAATGTTCTTTACTCCTCTGAGGTCAGTTCCTATAAGATTGGCTCCTATGAGATTGACTTCTTTTAGGTCAGCTCCTGCAAGATTTGCTCTATCAAGAATAGTACCTCCAAGATTGGCTCTTGTAAGATTAGCTTCTGCAAGAGTGATTCTTGTGAGAGTGGATCCTCTAAGATCAGTTTCTCTAAGATCAGCTCCTAAGATTTACTCCTACGAGATTGATTCCTTTAAGGTCTCCATTCATTGCTTTTTTTGAATCAATACCTAGTGTTATTAATTTGGTGATTGTTTCATTTTTATTCATTTTCACCTCTTTTTTTTTTTTACTTAAATATCCTTATCTCTTACAAGAATTCTTCCTTGTTTTGCAAAATCTTCTTCCATTTTTATTAATTGCTTTTTTAAGTCTTTAAATTCTTGTATAAATGTTGTTGGAGGTTCATTTAATAAATATGTAAGATCAAATATGAGTTTTCTTTTTTCCTTAATAGCTCTTTGAAGATTGTTGTATTTAAATGGATTACCTTGCATAAAACGACTGAAACCACAGATGGGATCGGGGCATTTTACTGTCCATGTTTCTTCATCAAGTTTCATTTCCCTACCACATTTTAAACATTCTAGGAAGTCCTCAAATGTTTCTCTTATAAGTAGTTTCCTTGGTACTAACAATCTTCTTTCACCATTTAGTATTTCCCATGCAGAGTGACATTGGTTACATAAGTGAATTTCAATTAAAGGTGTCACTAAAGGCTCTAGAGTATTTTCTTGGAGACAATAAGGACATTCCATTTTTTCTCCTTTTCCTTTTTCCATTTATCCATCTACTATTAACTATTGGTACTTTTCCTATTGTATATAATTGGTTTAAACTTTAGCTTCTCTTTCACTGGCATATCTGGGAATGTATCTAAGAAGCTTTGGTTCAGTTGGTTCACTAGTCTTACCCAATTCTGAGTTACGTACTCTTTTCTATTTGAATCAGTCAGCCTTTTCCTTAGCCATTCTCCCTTTACTTCAAGTGCTTCAAGTCTGTGCCTTTCTTCCTGGTTCATTTAATTCTCCTTTTAGATAAATATAATAGATGTAACTTGTATTAGTTAACATAATATTATTACTTGTATTAGTTAACATAATATTATTACTTGTATTAGTTGACATAATATTATTAATAATAATATGTATATGAGATATACTATCATAGTACTATTATAACACACTAGTAATTAATAGTATATAATATAGCTATTTTTTCTTGTGTTGGTTGTAAGTATGTATGTAGTCTTTGTAAACAAAAAAAAAGTACATAGTATAAAACTATGTACTTTTTTTTTCTACTTACTTGCTTGAATCTATTTTTTTTTTGTGTTGCTACTTGTCTTTATTTTTTGTCTGTCTGTCTTTTACTTGTTTGTCTATTTGTGCTTGTGCGTCTCTTATTCTCTGAATTTCTCTATAATCTAATTCTACCATATCTGCATCACTTAATTCTAAATTGACTCTATTTTCAAGTATCATGAGTGCTTCAGCTTTTGCAAGCTTAATAAGTCTTAATCGTTCATTATTGCATAATTTATATTCCATGTAAAATTTGCTAGAATTATCTCTGAGCAATTCTTTTGCTATATGTTCAATTGCTCTTTTTTTATTCATTTTGAATTCTTCTTCCCGTAGATACAAAAAAGATTCTACTTCTTCATCACCAATAAGCTCTTTTAACTTTTCAATTGTATCTTTGCTTATTTTTTGAACTGCAAAGTCTGATAAATACATAACATCATTCATGTTAAATCTAGTAAACATTATTTATTATCTCTTTCATGACACAAGCAAGCTCATTAAAATATTTTATTGTTAATGTACTGTATATAGTATAATCTAATTTTGTGATATTGTCAATTATTTATATTATGTCAATTAGATTGAGCCTATTAGTTAAACAAAGAAAAAAGCACATAGTATGAAACTATGTGCTTTTTTTTACTAACTCACTTGAATCTATTTTTTTTTTGTGTTGCTACTTGTCTTTTTTTTGTTACTTATTAGTACTTTTTGTTTCTACTTTTGTTTCTGTCTTTGTTTCTGCTTTTGTTTCTGTCATTTTTACAAGATTTTTTTCAAGTACTTTTTTAGCTTTTGCTTTAGCAAGCTTCCAAATTCCAATACAAATGTCGTCGCACATTTTATATTCAGCATAAAATTCGCTTGATTCATCTTGTATATATGATTCTGCTAATTTATCAATTGCTTTGTTGATTTTATCTTTTTGTAGTTTAGCTTCTTGTTTCAAATATCTTTCAGTTGCTTCTACTCCAATAATCTCTTGCATTTTCTTGATTTTTTCTGAAGTCATTATATTGTTACTGTTGTCTACTTCGCTTGTCATTTTTTTTCTACTTTCACGATTCAAGCAAGCAATGTTTTTTTTTTTAAACATAGTAGCAACAAGTTCTACTATTCTATATTCTATTATTAATGTACTATATACATTATATTCTAATTTTATGATATTGTCAATACTTTTTTTCTAAAAATTCCCGATGGTAAGAAAAAAAAATCTTGATGTTGATATAGCAGGGTCCTCGACGTCAAGAAGAAAAGTCCTCGACGTCAAGAAAAAAAGAGTCCTCGACGTCAAGAAGAGAAATCCTCGATGTCGAGAAGAAAAATCCTTGACGTCAAGAAAAAAAAAAATCCTCGATGTCAAGATGATAAAATTCTATTGTTATAATAACATAAGTTAAGTTAAGTTAATTATTGTTATTTTAAGTTAAGTTAAGTTAATTATTGTTATTTTAAGTTAAGTTAAGTTAATTTAATTATTATTATTTTAAGTTAAGTTAAGTTAAGTTAATTATTGTTATTTTAAGCTAAGTTAAGTCAAGTTATGATTTACAAGGATATTCTGATTCTTTTAGTTCCAGGTTTTTACAAGCTAAAGTCCAGGCTTTTCTATATACTTTATTTGCTACTTCTTGAGCCTCTTTGTATTCTTTTCTAAGGGAGTCATTTAGTATTTCCTTACATTCTTCTTCTATATCTTTTCTTTGTTGTTTCTTTGCTTCTTTGCTTCCAAATGCTCTGAATTCTTTAAGTAAATTAGGATCATTATTTAATTCTTTAAGTATCAATGATATTTTTTCATCATTTTCTTTAAGATTTGTAATTGTAATATTAGTTTCTTTAGTTATTTCTTCTGCAGCCTTTGCTTTTGCTTTTGTATTCATAATCTTTTTCCTTTTTATTTTTTTTTTTTAGAATATTGTATTATTCAATTAGTTTTATTAAAATGAGTAGAAAAAATATTAGTATAGAGGTTAGTATCCAATCTTCATCTACTTTAAGTAAGTTTAATAGTATAAGTAGTAAAGGTACTAATATATAACTTATACTAACTTCATAAAAAATAACTAAAATAATTAGTATAAAGGTTACTATAGTAGGTACTACTATTAATTCTAGGTTTTTGTAAGCTAAAGTCCAGGCTTTTTTATATACTTTATTTGCTACTTTTTTATATACTGTTTTTTTCATTTTTATTTCTTAATATAACCTAAGTTACAATTAATATTCCCCAAATACTACTACTAGTTTTGTTAAAATGAGTAGTAAGAATGTTATTATACAAGTTAGTATCCAATTCTCCTCAACTTTAAGTAAGATTAATAATATAATTATTAAAGGTACCAATATATAACTTATATTAACTTCATAAAAAATAATTAAAATAATTAGTATAAAGGTTAATTTAGTAATTACTACTATCCTAGTTATGTTTTTTACCCATTTATATACTGTTTTTTTCATTTTTATTCTTTAATACAACCTAAGTTACAGTCATTACTGTCTTCATTATAATCACAAGTTTCTTTTTCAGGTTTGTATTTAGATTTCTTTGAGTAAAATTTTAGAGGACAGTTAAATCCTTCTAGTTCCTCTGTCAATTTCTTGAATCTTTTCATTTTATCTTTATATCTTTGTTGGGTGTCTTTATATTTTTGAGTTTTTCTATGTCTAGCATGAGCCTCCGTATACAATGAACTTCTTCTGTATCTTTCCCAAGAATCTTTGGTATTCTGTGATTTGTTGTATATTGGTTTTGAGGGAGGCACTGGAGTTTTTCTTGGAGTTTCAATATTGGGTTTAGATTCTAGGTAATATACTTTACCGCAATTTAGGCATACTAATTCACTATTGTATTTATCTATAATTTCTAATACCAATCTACCTTTGCATTTCCCACATATTTCAGATTCCATTTAATGCCTCTGTCATTTATTTTAATTCATTAATAAAGATTAACATTAGTTTTTTTGAAGCATCTTCATATTTCTCAAGGGCTTTTTTGTATCCTTCTAAAGCTTCTTTATATCCCTCTATTTCTTTTGATGCTTCTGGATGGTTTTTTAGAAGACCTTGTATAAAAATTTCTGTTTGTTCATTAGTTATTAGTATGTTATTCATCAGTGACCCCCCTTTACTTTTTTTTAGTATCTACTTTAACCTTTCTGTTTTTTCATAAACTTTTCATAAATCTCCTTTTTAAATCTTTATCCAATTTTATATACAATATAGCTGATACTATGTCGCTGATAGTATATCATATACATATGTATAAGTCAATTTATTTCATGTTTGAGTAAGTAAAGTTAACTTGTGTGAATTAATGTGAATAAATATAAACTAACTAAAAGTTGACACAATGTATATGATATGTTATTATAATGTAGTTTAGTAGATAAATTATTACTTAGGTCATTCTTATGCAAGGTTTAGAAAAAGTATACTTTGATTTAAATGACATTAGGTCTAGATTAGTAAGACTTGTAGACATGGGTAGATTAGAACAGTCTGAAGGTATGGAAATTATGCCTCATGTTTTAAAACTAATGAATTTGGTTAATGAAAAAATAGAATCAGATGATGAGGATATAATAGATGAAGAGGATAGTAAAACCTAATGTAATTAGGTCTGAATATTTTAAGGAATTTAAGGATCATAGATCAAGTATACTGGGAAATGTAATAACGGATTTAATTGAGAGAGAGACAGAATTAGGGGAACTAGATGAGAGAGAAGGGAGAGGTGGTAGAAATTACATATTTGTAAAAGTTGAAAAGTATATTGATATTTTAAATACTGTATTCAGTTACTGCTGGGACTTTGAGGTGTTAAGCTCTGAGATAATAGAGGAATGGGTAGAGATACAAGTTCCAGTTGATGATCTTAAATTAGGGCCTACTAAGTATACCAATATAAGAGAGAAAATTCAGACACAGGTATTAGTTATGGGAAGATTAACCATAAGTATTCCTAAAAGAATCTCTATTTCAGGTGAAGTAATTGAGCCTATAACTATAAAAAAATCAAATTTTGGTGGAAATCCTGTTACTTATTACACAGATGGTTCAGGAATTGTAGATATAGGTGATGATTTTAAATCTGCTAGTTCAGATTGTTTGAAGAAATGTGTAAGTATGTTAGGTATTTATTGGGATGTTAAAAATGATAATTCAACTAAGCAAAGTAAGTTGCTTACAGAGCCTCAACTTAAATCTATAGAAACAAAATGTAAAAAGTATGATACAAATGCAGAAGAAATATGTTTGGAGAGGTTTAATTGTAAATTAGAGGAATTAGAATCAAGTAATTATACTAAGTTGCTTAAATTCATAATTAGATGATTAAAAAAAGCTATTGTTAATAATTAAGATATACACTCAGCCAAATAATTTAATTAGGAGAGTTGATGGCTATAAAAATCAATCTAGTAAAAGCGGAAAGAAAAGTAGCTGAACCAGGAAGATATGTAGCAGATATTGTGAAGGCAGAAGTCAAAAAGTCTAAAAGTAACTCTGAGAATGATAATCTAGCTATAGAATTGTTGCTTGATGGAGATTATCATCCTGAGTATGAAGACTTGAGAATATACACTAATTTATCACAAACGGAACAGTCATGGTTTAGGACTGTAGAACTTCTCAAGGCTATAAGAGGAGAAGAGGAACTTCAAGCTGATAATGAAGAAGGGGATTTGGAGTTTGAAGAGGATGACTTGGTAGGTGAAAAGGTAGTTGTTGACCTTTCAATTGATGATAAGTATGATCCAAAGAATCCAAGGAATCAAGTAGAATCATTTATGTCTCTGGCAGAATTTGAGGCAGAGGATAATGAAGATACTATAGAAGAAGTAGTAAATAGGTCAGAAGAAGAAGTAAAGAAAAAGAAGTAATCTATTCTGTTGAGGGGTTAAAGTCTAGGTTGAGTGTATATCTTAAATTAACAATAGGATTTAATTGTGAAAACAAAAAGTTGTGTGTTATTAATGGGTGGTGGTATAGAAAGTACAACACTTTTGTATGAAATTAAGGATAAATATTTAGTACATATAATACATTTAAATTACGGACAAGAAACTAATAGTAAAGAAGTTGAAGCTATAAATTCTTTGTTGTCTCAAATGGAATTTAAATATCAAGGTGTTTACCATGGTATAAATTTCAATCAAGCTTTGTTTTCTAATACTAAAGATGGTTATGTTATGAGGAATTGTATACTAGCTTCTATTGGTATTAATTTTGCTAAGAGAGTTAAGGCTGATAGAGTCTATATGGGATGTAGTAGAGGAGAATTTTTAGATCAATCTGCTGAATTTATAGATAGATTTAATTTTATGTTACAATGTTGTATGTTTAATCCGGTTTACTTATTTGCTCCTTATTGCAATTGGACAAAGGCTAGAGTGATAAAAGAAGGTATAAAACTTAATATTCCTTTTGATCTAACTACTAGTTGTAGTAAAACTTTTGCTTGTGGTTCTTGTGGTTGTTGTAAAATAAGAAGTAAATATAATATTAAGATTAATTAATAAGGATAAAAGAGAAAAATGAAAGCTAGAATTGTGATGAATTATGGTAAAAATAACACTTGTGTAAATTTTTTAGATGATGAAGGTAACTTTTGTGGAAGTATTAATAATATAACACATTGGGATATTAAAGAAAACAGTGAAGGCAAGGGTGTTAAGTTAACAATGATATCTAAGGATCAAGTTTTGTCTACATTTAATTTAACAGAAGAGCCAAAGGCAATACATTATACTGTAAGTACTATTACTAATCTTGTTGAGACTATGTTAGAAAACCTTGGAAATGACTACTTATATGGTAATGAAGAAATAGTAAAGGTAAAAGAAAAAGAAGTTGCTAAGTATTCAAAAGAGGTTTTAGATAAAGTTAGATATCAATTAATATCTGTTTTTAGTTCTCTAATGTCTTATTATATTAAATTAGAAGATGTAGAAATTATGCCTGAAGATTTATTATTTGAAGAAGATGAAGAATACAGAGATGGAGAAGAAGAGGAAGATGAAAATGAATATAAAAAAGAGAGTGAAGAGGAGGATCTTTGAGAAGAAAAAAGATTTAGACTAAGAATAAAATAAGATTAGGTATATAATGAAAGCTAAAATTATAAAAACTATTAGTGATGACACGGTTAGTATATATTTCTTGAATGATAAGGATAATTATTGTGGTAGTATTTCTAATATTAAAAACTGGAGTATCAAAAGAAGTATTAAAGGAAGTACTAAAAGCACTGAGGTAGAATTAATAATAAAAGAAGGTAAAGTGTTATTTTCATTTGATTTGGAGGAAGAACCAGAGAAGGATGAAAGTAACAAAGTTGCACTTACAAAAGCAGTAACAGACTGATATGAAAATTGTTATAAACCTAAATTAACTAATGAACCCCAAGCAGTTCATTGGGCTATGAAGCAATTAGCAGATAAAGCTAGGATCATTCAAGAAGAAGAAAAAGTTGAGGAAGAAGAGTTGAATGAAGAGATGGAAGAGGGGTATAAATGGCTTTGTGGATTTCAGTAAAGAGGTAGAGGAGGTAAATTAATGGACAAGTTTAATAAAAATATAAGTAAACCATGTATATATGCAGAGGAATCAAGTTTAGATAAATTAATACTTGAGTGTCAAGTAGAGGATTTTTTATCTGAGACTGATACTGAATGTGGTGAAAATTGTTCTTGGTATGAACTAGAGGGAAGGAATGAAAAGATACTTAGAATAGATGTTATAAAACCATGTAAACATTTCCGTACTAAGTATTATGATTGGGGAGAATTTGGAGGACACCAAAAAGTACTTGATTGTCAAGTAGAGAGTTTATTACTTGTTGATGAGGATGATGAATGTGGGGTAAATTGTTCTAGGTATGAACAAGAGGAATGAGAAATCGGTGGTACAACCAGCTAGGGAGACTGTTGGTAGGCAGTCCACCACTAGGTCGAAGTGGCCCTGGAGGTACCTTAATGGACGAGGAGGCGCCGATTTAATACTATGGAGGGTAACTTACAATGAGTAAAGGTACGGGTGCTGGACCACGAAAATCTAGACCCGCTGCCACCGGTCCCAGGCGTTCAATAGGTGGTGGTAGACCTTCTACGAAGAGGGGTTCTACTAAAAGAGCTTCTTCCCCTGCTTCTAGAACCAGGCCAAGGACTAGGTAGGAACTACCTTTGGTGCTAATAGATAGGAACTAATAAGCATATATTGGATAGCTAACAAGAAATTTTAGCTATCCAATTTTGCTTTTAATGTTATTAAAGTAGAAAGGAGAGTTTACTAATTTATTAAGTAAAGATAGGATGTGAATATGTATAAAAGATAAATTGTTTATATTTTATAAATAAAAAAAATATTGAAAGGTAAGATAATGGTAATACAAGTAAAGACTAATGATAATGAAGATTATGAAAAGGATGATGATACTAAAATAGCTGAGATGTTAAGTCCTTTAGATAAAATGTGGAGTTCTGAAGAGGATGTTCTAGAAAATATCTGTGTTTGGATGTATCATGAAGGTACATTTAGTACTCAAGTAATGAATAGTATAAATAAGCCATGTGTACATGAGAATGTAAAATATCAGAGTCATGGAGAAGGTTTAGATGAACCAATACTTGATTGTCAGGTAGAACATTTACTACTTGATTGTGATGATGAATGTGGTGTGAAGTGTTCTAAGTATAAACCTGAGGAGTAATAAGTAATCATGACAGAAATAACTAATGTTCATAATAAACCTGAAAGTGATAACAAGGTTTTTGATGTACAATTATCTTTTGAATTATTTAAAGAGGAACCTAATAAGATAAATTATAAAGCTTCATATGAAAGATTAAGAACATGGTTATTAGAACTACATCCTCATTGTGACACTTGTGGTTATGGTTATAAAGATACATGCCTTGTTATTCCATGTACAGGTATTTGTTGGAGATACAGTGAAAAGGTACTATTAGAACTAATAGAATATGTAAGTACAAATAAAAATGATAAAGAAAGCATGGAGACCTAAGACAAAGTTAAAGAAGATAAGGAAATAAAATAAATATGTATAATGGTTGGTATTGGGTGGATACTGGATGGGCTTGTGGTGGAATGAAAGTGAAAGAAGATAAAATAGTAGATAGTTGTCCTATATTTAGAAGGTTTATTGGACAATCCGCTAAAAAAGTATTTTCTTGCACTCGTTACAAGTGTTGTAGTATAGCTAAAGAAAATAAAGAGGTATTATGACTAAAACTTATAATGAAGAATTAAATGAGGCTGTTAGACGCTTAGGTTTTATCTTTGAGAAGCCTGAAGTTAAAAAAGATTCTGAAGAACAGAATTCAGTAGATCAAAGGTCTGTAATAGATTATATATATGAGTCTCAAATAGAAATGAATATGGCTAAGGAATGGGAGAGAGGATATAATAAAGGGATATTTAGAGAAAAAGAGAGGAAATATGAGGAAAAAGAAGAAACAATACGAGAAGCCTTTAATGAGGGTTATGAAGAAGGTATCATTTGTGGTAAAAAGATAACACAAGGTTTACCATTAGAATCTAAGAAAGAAGGCTTTAAAACACATTATAATTCTGATGGTAGTAGTTTATTAATTCCAGAATCTTGTGATATAGGTGAGGGTGTATATGTCTCTACAGATGTTAGTATAGGTGAAGGAACTCATATAGATAATAAAACTGTAATATTGTCTGGATGTATAATACAAAGGAATATACATATAAAAAGTGGTTGTTTGATAAAAGAAGATGTAATTATAGAGAGTAATTGTATAATAAATATTGATGTAATTGTAGATGAAGAATGTGTAATAAATAATAATACAATTATAGGGAGTAAATGTAGAATAGGTAATAATACTTCAATAAAAAGTAGATGCGTGATAAATGAAGGTACTATTATAGATAATAAATGTAGAATAAGTGAGGATGTAACTATTGGACATTCTTGTTGGTTAAAAAAAGGAGTTGTTATTTCTAGTAATTGTATAGTAGGTGATAATATAAGATTAGATTCTGGTAGTATAATTTCTAGTGGTAGTAAACTTATTTTATAGAGAGAGAGAGAGGAACAGAGAGGTATTATGACTGAAAATCACAAAGAAGAAGCAATACAAGAAGCATTTAATAAGGGTTATGAAGAAGGTATCATTTGTGGTAAAAAAATGGTACAAGATCAAGTGTCTGGACAACTACGAGAAGGTTTAATATTACACTTTAATTATGATGGTAGTAATTTATTAATTCCAGAATCATGTAGTGTAAATAGAACTGCTTACATAGATGAAAAAGCCATAATATCACCTCAATGTATAATAAAAGAAGATGTAAGTATTAGAAGTGGATGTATAATAAAAAGAGGTACTATTATAGAGAGTGGATGTGTGATAGAAAAAGATATAATTGTTGGTAAAAGATGTATAGTAAATAATAATATAGATGTAAGAGACAGGTGTATTATAAGTAAAAATACTATTATAGGTAATAGGAATAATATTGTAATTTAAGTAAAAATGAAAGGTTATATATAAAATGATAATGCAAATCTGTAAAAGTTTTAAGTTTGATTCTGCACACTTCCTACCTTATTATAAAGGAAAATGTAATTCACTTCATGGACATTCTTGGGTTTTACAAGTAACTCTATCGGGTTATGTGAATGATAACACAGGTATGATAATAGATTTCAAGGAATTTTCATCTAAAATACAAGAAATAATAGAAACTTACGATCATACTTGTTTGAATGACTTTGTATTTAATCCTACTTGTGAAAATATACTGGAATCTTTAGGTGAAGAAATATTAAAAGTAGCTACTGAACTAGATGTGGATTTAGCAAAACTTAGGTTGTATGAGGGACCTGATAGTTACATTGAAAAAATGTATTCTATGATAACAAGACGAGTATAGATATATATATATTAACATAAAATAAATTAATATATCTTTACAATATACTATAGTGTACTATTATTGTATAATAGTTATGTATATTATATTATCTTTACATAATATATATATACAAAACTATTATTTAGTAAAATAGGTGGATTAGTAATGATGTTAGATATTCCTGAAAAGTTTATAGAAAAAGATTTAGAATCTATAGAAAGTAAATTGTTTAAGTATCAAAAAGAGGATGTAGATAGATTATTTGAGTTGAAAAAAGGTATTAATGGTAATCCCATGGGATTAGGCAAAACTGTTGAAGCATTAGCTTTAGCAAAAAAAGCAGAATGTGAACATACATTAATTATATGTACCTGTACTTTAATACGTGAGTGGCAATGTGAGATAAAAAAGTGGTTAGGTAGTGAATGTACCATTCCTTATGAAACAGGTGACAAGTTGTATGGTTTAGATTTTAGTGTCAATCCTTTTACTTGTATTAATTATAATTTACTTACTAACCCTGATTACTTTGAAGATTTATGGGGTTTTCCTTGGGACCTCATTATTTTTGATGAGGCTCATAAATTAAGGAATAGAGATAATAAAACAACAAAATCATCTTATTTGTTGTCCTGGAGTTGTCCAAGAGTTGTTCTAATGACAGGTACACCTTTACAAAATGCTTCTGAAGATTTATATCCTCTTATGCATATTTGTAATCCTACAGTATTTAATTCTTATAAAAATTGGATTGACATATTTTGTGACATAAGATCAATGAAAACAAGGAGTGGTAGAACATATAATAAAATTGTAGGTAATAAACACTCTGATGAATTGAAATCTTTATTGTCAAAGTATATGGTAAGACATGAAAAGAAGGAGGTATTAAAAGACTTACCTCCAAAGATACATAGAACTATTCCAGTTGGATTAGGAGAATCAAAGGATTTATATGATAAACTAGAAACTGAGTTTATAACTTTTCTTAGTAGTGGTGAGGAAGTTTCTGTTCCTGCTGTGCTAGCTAGACTTATTAGACTAAGACAAATATGTTTAGACCCTAATTTAATAAGTTCAGAAGAAGTAAAAACTAGTAGTTTTTCTCCTAAGACTCAGGCTATTATAGAATTAATAGAATCAACGGATGAGAAAGTTGTTATATTCTCTACCTTTGCACAATACATTAATATGTTGGAACAAGAACTTAAAAAAAGGAAAATAAAATTTGTAACAGTAACAGGAAAAACTTCTGGTACTGAAAGACATAATAATATAGAAGAGTTTCAAACAGGTTCAACAAATATAATACTAGGTACAATGGGAGCTTTAGGTGAAGGGGTTACATTAACAGCTTCAAATATTTGTGTTTTAATGGATAAACATTGGAATCCTGCTGTTAATATTCAAGCTGAAGATAGATTACATAGAATAGGTCAAAAGAATACTGTATTTGTTATAGATTTATATTGTGAAGGCACAATTGAAGATCATGTTAGAGATGTAATTAGATATAAGGAAGATTTGTTTAAAAACATAGTAGTAGCTGATTTAGAAGATGAAGGATTAGATAAAGATATGGATACTAAGGTGTCATCAATAATTAAAGCATTGGGTGGTGATACTGATAAGAAGGGACACGAAGGCTTAAATTTAAGTTTGAATGATAAAGTATTATTAATACTTGAAGCATTAGGAGGTGCTATTGATTTAAATGAACTAGAAGGTTCTGATGAATAAAAAGTGTATAATAATATAGTAAAAGGAAGAGATTTTGTTAGAAGATAATATGAATAGTAGTAATACTGTAGATTCATTAAGGACTCTTTTAAAAGAAGTTGACAATAATATAGAATTGTTTATAAATATAATAGCTCAGAGATTGGATAGAGAAGGTAAATTATCTATAGATGATTCTTGTGCTTGTAGTTGCCTTTTACAAATTTGTATAATCACAACACAAGATGAGGAGAATTCTGATTTAAAACATAATGTATGTGTGAGTACTAATACAGAAACTATAGAACAAGGAATTATTAAAGACTCTTTTGGTTTTAATTGTGATTCTATAACAGTATTAAGTTTATATTCAAGTGTAATGAATTCTATTGCAAATGTTTTAGAAAGAGAAGAAGGAAGGGATAAAAGATTAAAATGACAGAAGAATGGAGCAGTTGGGAAGTTATTGATAGTATAAAAAAAGTTGAATTGATTAAGGGAACTTTGAAAAAAGGTACTGTAAGTTGGGGTATAAGAGATACAAATAGTTATGAATCAATTGTAGTTATTAAATCAGAAAGAGGAGCTAGAGATTTGTTTTATAATTATAAGATACTTTGTCAAGGAATGAAAGCTAAAAAAGGATACAATAATGCAAATAAATAATATTTTTAAGAGTTTACAAGGTGAAGGCCCAACAGTAGGTATCCCTACAATATTTATACGGATGCAAGGTTGTAATAGATTATGTACCTATTGTGATACACCTGAAGCTAGATCAAAAGTAATTCATGATAGAAGGATAGTAGAAAGTTATACTACTCAACAAGTTCTAGATTCATTAAACAATTTAAACAAAGTATCAATTTGCAAATTTTTGTATATAACAGGTGGTGAACCTTTGTTCCGAGATACTTTAGAAATGTTTGAACTTAAGGGATTATTATTTATTATTCAAAATAGTTATAACATTACTATTGAAACTAATTGTGATATACTACCTAATACAGACTTATCAATTTATATTGATGAATGGATGTTAGACATAAAATGTCCATCATCAGGTGAAATTAGTAAATACTACAAATGGTGGTTACAAAGTAAATATGATTATAAGGTTAAATTTGTTGTTAGTGAATTGTCTGATTTAAATTTTATAGATACAGTAATAAGATCAAATCCTTATATTCCTCCTTACAATATATACATTAGTCCAGTATTCCCTTTAGCTTCTGACAGTTTCCTGCAAAGTTGTGTACAATTTTGCATACTTCATAATTTTAGGCTTAATGTTCAAGTACATAAATTGTTGAATATAGATTAGTAAATAAAAATAGGAGGTTTATAGTGGTATCTTTTATAATGATAGTAGCTATTGTATTTGGGATTTGGTATATGTTAACACATAGAAGTTAAGAATATTAATATTACACTAATAAGGCTAAACAAAGAAAGGTTTAATAAATTATAATGAAGTATATGCCAATAGTACCAATAAAATACTTAGAGCCTCTAGCAGCTTTGTCTACAAATCAAATGGTATTAGCCCATCTTGTTCAACACAATGAAGAATATTTAGAATTTTATAAGAACAGGTCAGATAAAGGTGATTTTATTTTACTAGACAATGGTGCTTATGAATTAGGTGAATCTTTATCTGTTAATGAATTGTTAGAAGTATATAATAAATTAGGTAGATGTAATGCTATAGTGGTACCAGATACAGAAAAAGGTGATAATATTGAATTATTTAATGATACAATAAACATAATAAAAGCTAATGTCCATGAATCCTGTAGTATAATAGCAGTACCTCATGAAGAAGAAGATATTGAAATAATGATTAATAATGAATATGTTGATACTATAGGATTAAATAGAATAAATAGAAATAGGGTTGCAGTAGTAAAGAAGTATAAAGGAAATGGTAAATTATTTCACTTCTTAGGATTTCATAAAGACCCTATAAGAGAATTAAAAAATATGGTTGATTACAAAGATGTAATTACAAGTATTGATTCCTCTCTTCCCTTCCGTCTCTTTAAGCGAGGTAGTAAAGTTCATGAAGTACTTCCACATCCTCCCTCAATTGACTTTGATGCTGAGTTAGAGCCTGATTGGTTACTAAACCATTGTAAAATTGAAATGTCAAATTTTATTAAATGGGTAGAGGAGTTATAAAATGAAAATAGATAAAAGTGAAATAGTACAGGATTGTGATTATTGTACCTATTGTGATTCTTGTCCTTTGTTTAAGAAATTAAAGATTGAATCAGATCATATTGAATCAAATCATGAAGATTACAAGTTGGTTAAATCAGATCATATTGAATCAAATCATGAAGATTACAAGTGGATGGAAAATTGTATTAAGTACATTGTAATATTTGCAGTAACATTTAATATTTGGTATGTAATATTTAGTATTTGTTTTTAGTTTTATTAAATGGGTAGAGGAGTTATAAAATGAAAATAGACAAAGTAGATGAGGAATATTTATTAAACTTTGGTAAATTAAAGTGTACTAAACCTTTGAAATGTGACTCTTGTCCTTTGTTTAAGAAATTAAAAATTGAACCGGATCATGAAGATTACAAAAGGGTGTTGATAATAGGTGAGGGACCAGGTAATGATGAAAGAAAAGCCATGAAGTTTTTTACAGGGGCTTCTGGAATATTACTAAGGTCCTTGGAAGATGACATAGGTATCTCTGAATATGGTATAGGTCATACAAATACTATATTATGTGAAGGTGGTAAACATTTAGAATTCAATGATCCTGATGCTTTATATGATGCTATGGATTGTTGCGAAGAGAATTTATGGCAAGAGATAGATGAATTAAACCCTGAACTTATAGTTCCAGCAGGAAATATTCCAATGGGAAGAATGTTACCAAAAGAGAGGAAGGGTATAGGTAATTGTGCTGGTGAATTGTATACTGTTAAAGATGAAAATTTTAAGGTTATACCAATTCATCATCCTGCACATATATTAAGAAATCCTAAAATGTATCCTTCTTTCAGAGATGAAATTAATGAGATAAAACTGTTTTTTGACTCAAGTGATATTGATATAAAGGTGCATATAGGTAATAAAGAAAATTTGAGATATATAAAAAACAATTTACCTATAGCTTTAGATTTTGAAACTACCAGTTTTTTCCCTACAGATTCAGGATCATTTATGGTAAAAGATATAGAATATCTTAAGGGAGACATAATATGTATGTCTCTATGCCAAGATGGTATGAATTCCTATGTTTTCTCTAAAAAAGAATTCTTAAGTAATTATGAAGAACTTAAAAAACTACTAGAGACTACAGGAGTTATTTGTCATAATGGACAGTTTGATTTACAATTTTTATTTAAATATAATATATTTCCTAGACTAGTTAATGATACAATGCTAATGTCTTATGCTATGGATGAAAGTCCCTCTCATTCTTTGAAGAAAATATCCAGGCGTCATTTTGGTTTTACAGATTGGAGTGAAGGAGTAAAACAATTTGTACAAGATGAAGAAGTGGATTCCTATGCTTTTATCCCGGAAGAAATATTATTTCCTTATTGTGGTATGGATACTACCACTACAAAGTTATTAGATGAAAAGTTACCAAAATTAATGGATGAGAATGAAAAGAAACTTTATGATAATATACTTATACCTTGTGCTAATATGTTTAGTGGTATTACTAAAACAGGTATTAGAATAGATGTAAGTAAATTAATGGAGTTAAAAGATGAGTTAGCTAATGAAAGATTAGAGATAGTAAATAGGTTAAAATACTTTGGAGTAAAAAATTGTAACTCTTTTGTACAAGTATCTGAGGCTTTAATAGATTGTGGTGTAGTTGACTATAATGCAGTTACAGTAAAATCTAATCTTGAATCATTTGCAGCAGGTTGTATAGAAGAAGGTAATGAAGAAGGACATGAATTATGTAATTTAGTAATAGGTTATAGAGAAAGAACCAAGATAATAAATACTGTATTACCTGATATAGCTGGTGCAATAGATGAATCTGACTTAAGAATACATCCTGACGCTAAGTTATTTGGTACTGTAACTGGTAGGCTAACATATGGAAGACCCTCTTTAATGAATGCTCCAAAATCTGCTAAATTAGCTTATAGAGTTAGAGAATTATATATTCCAGATAAAGGCTATATTTGGGGACACAGAGATCAAAAACAATTTGAGCTTAGAGTTTATGCTTCATTAAATGATGATTCATCAATGAAGAAGGCTTTGGCAGATGGAAAAGATCCTCATTCTGAAACTGGAGCATATTACTACGGTAATTTAGATAAATACGAGAAAGAAAATACAGAAACAAGGGGTAGAACTAGAGTAGCTATTAAAGCTGTAGTATTTGGTGTTTTATATGGTAGAGGTATAGAATCTATTGCTAGTCAATATGGCATAACAATAAAATCTGCAGCTAAATTTAAGGGAGCAGTTGAGTCTTTATGGAATGGACTATCAAGATATAAAACTAATATAAAATACGAACTTGACACCTTTCAAGAAATAATTAATCCACTAGGTAGAAAAAGAAGATTTCCTATACTTACTGAAGCTAATTACCATGAGTGTATATTACAAGCCAATAATTATAAAGTACAAAGTACTGCTAATGATTTAAATTTGTTAGGAATGTATGATATGTGGTCCTCAGAATATTACAAACATGGATTATTACTACCATTATTTCCTGTACATGATGCTATTGAATATTTGATAAAAGAGAGTATGATAGATGAAATAGAAGAGTATATAACAGAAATGTTATCTAATATACCAAAGACTATATTAGGAGTAAGTGATTTAAAATTCGCAACAGATGGAGGACTAGGTAGTAATTGGGCTATAGCTAGTTTAGATTAAGAAAAGGAAAATAAATGTATTATGGAAAATTCAAGGAGTGTAGAATATACAAGAAAAATAGGAATATTATATTCATTAATAGATACAAGAATTGTATTAGAAATATTAAATTCAGAGTATTACAAAAAAGGCTTTTTAGTACCTTTAATTCATACCCGTGAAGCTATAGAGTATTTAGTTAAAAAAGGTATGGAAAGTGAAATAAGTGAATATGTATATATATTATCCTCTAGTATAACAGAAACTATATTAAAAAGTGTTAATATCACTGATATAGAGGAAATTGAATGTGCAATTAAAGATTTAGAAGAAGATATTAAAAAGAGGAGGTAAAAATAAAAATGTTTGGAAAGAAAAAGGACCCTATGGAAGTTGAAGAAGCAATTGAATATTTAAGAAAAATGCAAATAATGAAGGAAACAATTAATTGTTTAAAGAAATTTGAGGGTTTGAAAAAAAAGGAACTTTGAAGATTTAGAAGAAGTTAAGGTAATAATTGAACAATTACTTGATGAAAAGATTGAAGAGATAATAAAGGGATTTAAAAGATCAGAAGTAGAGGAAATAGTAGAAGAATTAAGAGAAGATAATATAGAAAAAATGGTTAGGGAGTCAGAAAGTATGAAGGAAATCACAAATGATGCTAAAAAAATTGAAGAATTGATAGAAATAAGTAAAGTAATAAAAGATTTGAGAAAATTTGGAGATTCATCAGAAATTAAAGTAATAATAGAACAATCTATTAAAGAAAAAATTGAAAGTGTAATAACTAGATAAAAAAAGGTTGATACAATGCAAAATAAATTAAATGAAAACATTAAAGAAACAATAAAGGATTTGGAAAAAGTTAAAATAATAATGAAAGGAATGATTAATGATACAAATGAAATTAAAGAAGTAGTTAAAGATTTAAAAAGATTTGAAGAGGCTGAAAGTTTTAGAGAAACTTCAAAAGAAATTAAAGAGTTTATTTATAAAGAACTTGAAAAAATTGTTGAGGTTTCTAGAGAAATTTGTGAAGTAGTTATAACAATTACTGAAGATATTAATAAAATAAGGAAAGAAGATAATGATTTAAATAAAATTAAAGAAACAATTAAAGAAATAATGGAAGATTCAAAGGTAATTGAAAATATGATTAATGATTTAAAAAATACAAAAAAGATAAACGAAAAGGTGTAAGGAGTATAAAATGAAAAATAAGGGGTACAAAACAAATGAAGTTGGTAGTATAAAAATAGAGGTTATGATTGTAAAAGCAGTTTTAGTAAGTTTGGCAAGTGCCATTGCACTTGTGGTAATAAAGCATATAATTTATGAAGCAGAGTGGGATTCTATGATTTCAATAGCAATTAGTATGATGCTTATTGTTACAAGTATATTAATATTAATAGGAACATTTATATTAATAAGACTTGATAGAGATAATTTTTAATAAGGCACAAGGAGTATAAAATGGAAAATAAATCAGATTTAGATAAATTGATAGATATAATGGTTGAGGACTCAAAGATAACTATGGTACCCCCTGAAGCGCCTTCAGTACAAATATATTTAAAGTATATTAACCAAGTTACAGATATAATAACTGAGGAACCTAAGATAAATATTACACTTCCTCGTGAATTAAAAAAAGATTTTTTAATAGAAAAATTAGAGGAATGGATTGAGGAGCTAAATAGACTAAGTGAAAATAGTAGAAAAGGAATTATTCATGATTTACATCATAGTGAAACACAAAGGTTGATTAAAGTAAGAAATTCAAAAGAGACATGGAGAATAGAAGACTGGTGGGATAGAGTAGTAGGTAAATCATGGAAGTTATGTGTAGATAGACCTGGAATAATAATGTATTTCTGTAGGATTATGGATGAAGGTATAAGTACTAATGATGAAGTCATATATTGTAGTACTAATACTGGTAATCTTTTAAGAAAATCCGCTTTAATACATGAATCAGAAATACTAGAGTATATGTAAAAAAGGAGAAGTGATGAATGAAAAGAAAATAATAGAGGAAATTGAACAAGTACTTGATGACAGAACTGAGGAAATAATTAATGATTCAAGGAAAATAGAAAGGAATCTAAATAAAATAAGCAATCACCAAGAAATAAGTAAAATGATAGAAAAACTAAGAACAGCTAAAGAGATGACTGAAGAATTAGGATATAGAATAGAAGAAGTAATTGAAAGCTTAGTGATACTAAAAGAATCTAATTCATACTCCTTAGTACTACCAGAGGTAAGAAATGAAAATAACTCCTCTTTTTTAAGTATAATAGAGGAAATTGGACAAGCACTTGAAGATAGAATAGAAGAAATAATTGAAGACTTTAAACAAAAAAGAAGTAGATACAGATAAAATATTGTAGTACTAATACTGATAATCTTTTAAGAAAATCTGCTTTAATACATGAATCATAAATACTAGAGTATATGTAAAAAAGGAATAGGATTATGAAAGAGTTTAAAGATACTATAGAAAAAGAATTGAATGAAAATAAAAAGAGTATGAAGGAAATCATTAACAAAATACATGAAGTTTGTCATTTTTACCAAGAAGTTAATAAAGAAGATGATTTTGTAAGTAAAATGGAAAAAGATAATAAAGAGAAAAAAAGAATTACTGTTTTTATAGTATTATGGATGATATTTTCTATAGGTTATATATTCTTTAGTATATTATCTGAAGTATCAAAATAAAGGATTAATAATAACATAAAATAAATAAATAAAGTAGAAAGAAATATAAATAAAATGAGTAATCACCAAGAAGAATTTAAAGTAATAAAAAAGTTAAGAATAGCTAAAGAAAGGACTGAAGAATTAGGAAATATAATAGAAGAAGTAATTGAAATCTTAAAGAACCTAGAGGAACCTAAAAGAATCTTAAAAGTAGAAAATAAACATGAATCCTCTCTTTTTTGTAATATAATAGAGGGAATTGAAGAAATACTTGAAAATAGAATTGAAGAAATGATTGAGGACCTTAAAGAAATAGATACAAATAAAATAAAGAAACCTGAGTAAAAAGTATATATAAAAATAAAGGTATAAATATATTGAAGGCTGGTATGTAATGAATAAAAAAATAGATTTAAGAGGAATAAATTTAGAACAATTTAACTTTGAAGGTGTAAATTTTACTGGGATTAATCTTCATGAGGCAAATCTTAAAGGAGCTAACCTTAAAGATACTTGTTTCTGGAGAGTTAATTTAAATTGGGCAAATCTTATGGAAACCTGTCTGACAAACTCTGATTTGACTAAAGCAAGTCTTATATGGACAAATCTTAAAAGATCAAATCTTACTGAAGCATGTTTGATAGAAGCTGATTTAAATAGAGCAAATCTTAAAGGAGTTAATCTTACTGGAGCAAATTTAACAAATGCATACCTTGTAGGAATTATTCTTGAAGACTCAGATATAAAAGATGCCTCATTTATAGGAGCTTATCTTGGAGAGGCTAGTTTAATAAAATCAAATATTACTAATGTAGATTTTAGAGGAGCGGATCTTGAATCAACAAATCTTGAGGGAACATGTATTACTAAAACAAATTTCATTGGGGCTAATTGTATAGGAATGAATCTTAAAAATACAAATCTTACTGAAGTAAATTTTACAGGATCAGACCTTACAGGTGCAAATTTTGAAGAGGCCAATCTTATTGATGTATGTTTCATAGGAGCCTGTCTTAAAGATACTAATATAAAGGGGTATAAATAACATGGACAATGAAAATATATTAAACATAACAAGAGATTTATTTAAAACTGTAAATTTAGAAGTATCAGAGGAAACTATTATTAGATACTCAAAGGTTTTATCTTCTATAAGTACACCTAAAGAGTGTATAAGTAATATAACAAAGGGAGTATTTCCATCTACTTATACAGGTATGGTAATTGAAAAAGATATCCCTATTTATTCCTACTGTGAGCATCATATTCTTCCATGGTTTGGAATAGTACACATAGGATACTTAGCAGATAATTATGTATTAGGCATCTCTAAGTTTACAAGAATTGTGAATTATTTCTCGTCTGGAATAACAATACAAGAAGAGGTAACAAGTAAAATAGCTGATTTCTTGATAAACAACATAAGTGAAAATGTAATTGTTATGATACAGGCATTACATACATGTAAAGTTGCAAGAGGTGTAGAAAATCCTTTTAGTAAAAGTGTCACAATAGACGCAAGGGGATTAATGAGAGAACCAGGACCTAAATCTGAATTCTTATCTGTTATAAATAATACTTAAAGGAAATGGTATGAAGGAATCAATAGAAAATAAAAAAGAGAATAGAAAAAAAAGTAATAAAGATAAAATAAAGGATTGTTTACTTACATACCGTCTTTTATTTATATTAACTATGGGTATTATTTATTTAACTACATTATTAATACGTATATTTACATAAAAGGAGATAATAATGCAAGAAGAGGTGAAGAAATGAAGGTTTCTAAAGCAATATATAATACTATTGTAGGTACTATAACTGGAATTTTTATGATTATACCTATATGTTTATTAATAAAATCAATAATTCAAATTCAACAAGAAGAAAATTCAGAAATTAAAAATATAATATCTAAAAGTAATAAACCTAAGAAAAGAACAGTAGGACAATTACTATTCTTTGAATTTGTTTTATGTACTATAGCCTCAATAGTTATAACTTTATTAGGTTTAATAACTTTAGAATTAATTACATCTCCTGATGATTTTAATTCTATAAGTAGGTCTGGTGTTCATAAATCTATTATTGCAGTAGGTGTACTTATCTTTATCTCATTATTTATATCTAGGCCTTTGGATTATAATTAAATGAAAGAATTTATAGAGATTGAAAAAATAAAAGAGATTGTTGCAAAAGTTATTATAATATGTTTAACAAGTCTTATTGTACTTGCAGTAGTAAAATGGCTAGTTTACAAGGAAGAAAAATTAATAGAATGGGATTCAATACTTTCAATAATAATCAATATAATATTAATTTCTATAGGCATTTTAGTTTTAATAAGTACATTTATACTTGTAAGATATAGGAAAGATAAATTTTAACAAATTGATATTAAAAAGGAGTTAATATGGAAGAATTAAAAGACACTGGAGAAGATGAAGAAGGTATAAATAAAATCTTTAAAAAAATAAAAGAAGAAATGACAAAAAAAGTTTCTTTTCATTATCATCCATTAACTGATTTATTATACGTATTTGTATATATCTTACATTAATACTTTTAGGCTTTCTAGAGTCTCTAATATATTTAGATTCTGCATTTCCTTTTGTTATATGTTTTGTAATTTTTATAATAGTAAAATTTTGTATGAAGTAATAATGAAAAAATTCAAGAGCATTAAGGTATTAAAGAAAAATGAAAGAATCAAAAGAGATTAAAGAAATTAATCTTATATATATAAAAAAAATATTTACAATAGCAATTATAGTAGGTTTTATAAGTATTCCTATACATATAATACTAAGAGTAATATTTTATACTGGTAGGTGGGATTCAATAAACTCAATAATAATTAATGTAATGTTAGTTGCTACAGGTTCTATAATAATTAATGTAATGTTAATTATTACAGTATTTTCACTTGATTTATGGCAAAAGGTGAAGAAAGGAAAGAAAGGAACATAATGTTCAATAATATAAAGACTATATTCAGAAAACATAAATATGACCTTAACAATCCAATACCTATGGAAACTGACATTTGGTGCCATGACAATTGGTTAATGTACAATAAATATTTCTGTACTGAATGTGGAGAATCTCTTTCACTTGAATTATGGCAAATGGAGGACTTGCCATGGTCTATGTCACATGGATGTAAAGGTAAAAGACACAAAGGTGAAGAGAAGAAGGAGAGGGAAACAATAGATAGTAATAAACCCCTTTTAGCTATAAATTCAGATAATGATAATATAGTTAATATTATACTTATATTAACTATTATTATAAACATAGTATTAATATTTGTAGTTATACTGACTTAGAATAATAAATAATGAAAAGGAAATTAGGAATAAATGAAAAGTGAAAAACAAGGAGATAAAAAAGATAGTAATAAAGATATAATAATGGGATGTTTACTTACATTTTTTATTGTATCAAGCATGAGTATTTGTAGTTTAATTATAGTATTAGCATTAAATGAAAAATAAATCTTAATAATAACCTCTTCGCCTTAATTATAATAATGCAAATAAATAACAAATAACAAAAGTAAACTTTCATTATGCTATTATTATAAGAGAAATGAGTGATTCGCTCAGATGAAAGGGGTTACAAAAGATGGTTGATGTTATTATAGGCGCAATGGTTGGTGCTTTGGTAGGCGTAATTGCATTTGTTGTCGTAAAACAAATCGTTGCGGGCCAGGATACCAGCGGTTGGAGTTCTGCAGAACGGGCAGTTATTGATGTAATACCCATTGCCATAGGTGTACTAGTCTTGGTAGGGGTATTTACAAGTCTCCAGGTTCGGCGCTAGCCATTATAACAATTTCTACAACACCCATGTTAAGCCCGTAGTGGTTACTAAGACTGCTACGGGCTTAAGTGTAGTATGAAGGATTTTAATTATGCCTATACCAGTAATACCACAATCACCGATAATTTTTAAACCACCTAGTTGGATTTCTAATGTTCCATTTCTTAGTAAACCCCCTTCAAACATTTCTATTGATAATTTAAGATATGCACCTGTCTCATCCGTTGTCCATCCTCCTCCTTCTGTTTCTCCATTCAAATCTAGTCCACCTCCTCCTCTTCCTTCAACCCCTGAAAAGAAAAAACAAATAGATGAACTTATAAAGAAAAAAAATGGAGCTAAAAAAAGTTCTCATACTATAAATGTTCAAGCCATGGTTAGAGACTTAGGGCAAAGCAAAGCAACATCAAAACTTAAAGAATTAGGCGTGACAAATGCTTCTAATTTAACTAGCAAAGCACAACGTGATTTAGATTTATTACAACCTTTAGAAAAATTTAAATCTAAAAAAGATAATTCTTACGATGTAATTGAGATATTCAAATTAGGTGATGCATCAGCAAGGAAATCTGCTACAGAGTTATTTCCTAAAGAAACTGTAGAATATGCAGAATTAGCTGCTAGGGCTCCTGTAACAGACCCTGAGACATGGAAAGGTTTAGGGCCTGCTACATTAAGAAAATCAAGGCTTTTAACTCCTATATCAGTTACAGAATGGAATAGATTATCTGATATTGAAAAGTTAAGACATTATCCAGATACAGAAGTATCACCAGAGGTGTATTCAAGATTGGGAGTAGCTGCACAAGCTTACTCCAGGCCCAAGATAACTTGGAAGGAAAGATTAACCCCTTGGAAAGAAGAATTAGGAGAAACTGCTAGTGATGTTACTCATAGAACAAGAGAGTATGTGAGTACTGGTCTAGCAGGTTCACATCAATGGATAGAAGGACAATTAGGTAAAGATGATACAAATATAAGAGATAGGTTTGGTACTCAACTTGCTTTAGGTGCCTTTGATTTATTAACCATACCAGCACATTTAGGTGCAGTAGCATTTGAAACAGGAGGAGCAATTGGTTCTTCTCTGCCTACTACATTAGAAAGAAAATTAGGATTGGAGCATAGAGAATCTGTTCCAGTAAGAACAGCAACAACACAGGCTGCTGGTATATTAGGTGAAACAGCAATTAGTGCAGGACAATTTATAACATCTGCTCCAGGACAAATATATAGAGACCCTGCAAAAGTAGGTTACTATGCTCCAATGTTTTTACCTGGTGCATTATCAGGAGCTTCTAAAGGATTATCTGTTGTAGAATCTGGATTGGTAAGAAAACAAGCAGGAAAACCTATGATACCTAGACCATCTTTACATAAGCCTACTCTTAGTTCTATAAAGAAACCTTACGAATCAGTTTCTAGTAGAATAACATTAAAAGAATTAAAAGAGATTCCTGGAAGAATAGACAAATCTACTATACATAGACCTAGGAAAACTACACAACAAAAATTAATGGAGCAAAGAATATCAGAAGGTATAGCAACAAGAAAAGCAAGAGAGAAACTTGAGGCTAAAGCAACAAGGGCTAAGTTACGCGCAGCTAGAATTGATAAGTTAAGAGAAATACCTAGTACTGTAGCAAAAGGTCCAAGTGCATTTAAAAAAGAATTAGGTAGAGATATTAGACTTAGAGAATTTGAAGCACCTTTCTTTACTCCTGCTCTGGAAGCTGTAAGAGGAGCCAAAGTAAGATATGTATTAAAATACCCTAAGAAAACTATGGCTCAATTAAAAGCAGAAGCAGAAGCTAGACCATATCCTCTTACAAGAGCTAAGTTGTCTGAGACTAGACAGAAGTTTAAATCAGGAATAGATAGATTGAGAAAGGAACAAAGAGGGGAAATAGAATCAAGTGGAGACTTCTTTAAGTTTAAAAAGAGAAAACCTGAAGGAGCCTCAGAAATAAAATCAGCAATTGAAAGATGGAAAGAAGCAGAGAAGGATATAAAAGAACCTGTATCTGAGATTAAAAAAGAAATCAGTAGACCCTCTGATAGAAAACTTAGTATTGATGAGAGAATGAGGTATATTAAGTCAAAAAGAATAGAACCAGACTTAACAGTATCTGAGTTTTTAAGAAGAGAAGAATTCACAAGGTTGAATCTTCAGAAGGTTTCTGAAGGCAAAAGAAAATACAGAAAAGAAAGAGATGATAGAAGAAGAATAACAAAAGAGGAACATGCTAAAGGTTTAAAAACTGTCAAAGAAAAGCAGATTCAAAGAGAAGGAGAATTTGGGCCACAACCTGAACTAGCACCAACAAAGCAACCTGTTAGAAAGAAACCTGCTTTAAAAGAACGTGAAGATATAGGTTTAACTAAAGAACAATTTGATAAGTTTATACAAGAAAGAGTTAAAAATAAAGAATTAACACCTAAGCAATTTTTAAAAAAAGAGTTAAAAAAAGAACAATTAAAATCTAAAGAAGTTGTGAAGCCTTCAACTAAATTATTAATAAAACCTTCACAAAAAATTCTACTTAGGCCTATACCAAAGACAGAGATTGTAAAAAAGCCTATAGTAGTACCTTACATAAAGCCTGAAGCTAAGCCTAAAGTTGAACCTAAGACAGAACCAATGGTAAAACCTGAAGTTGAACCAAAAATTGAACCAAAAGTAGAACCTAAAGTTGAGCCTAAAGTTGAACCAACAATTAAACCAATAGTTGAACCAGAAACAGAGGCTATATCTAAAACACAAATTGAAACAGAACCAGAAACAAAGCCAGAAACAAAACCAGAAACAAAACCAGAGACAAAAGCAGAAGTACAAACAGAAACAAAAGCAGAGACAAAGACAGAAACAAAAACAGAAACAAAACCACAAATAGAACTTGAAATGAAACCTGAGATAAAGATAGAAACAAAGGTAGCAACAAAAGTTGGAACAAAAACAAAGGTAATTCCAGGTATGCTAAGAGGAGATAAAACAAAAACATTACATGAATTACAACCAGATAAGATAAAAGGCTCTGTGACATTTAGACAAGGACTTTCTTGGATTCTAGTTGTACCTCCATTTAATCCTGAGAAAAATGTTTATATTATAGATGCACCACCACCTTCTTCTATCTATAGAGCTGATACAGGAACAGCTAGAGAAACCTTATCTGATACTGAAACTGGAAGTACTCCTCCTAAGGCAAAATTCACAATACCTTGGGGTTTATTTGATATTACATACAACAATGGTAAATTAGTATATAATTATTCAAATACCAAAGGTAAATCAGTAGAAGAATTAACTATTGATATATCAAAACTTTCATCTTCCGCAGCTAAAAATAAACTAAAGAGTTTATCTCCAATGCTAAGGGAAGCTGTATTAGAAAACCTTGGTAAACTCAAAAAATCCAATAAGCCTATTATGGATGAACTAAAGGAGATGAATTTATGAAACGTTTATTATTACTATTACTGTTAATTATGTTTCTTGTAATACCTTCATATGGTATTTCAGAAGCAACTAGTGGTGTTTTATTTGAAAGTTATACAGAAAATAAAGATGGTAATACAACCTTCTATAATGACAATTACATTGCACAAACATTTTTAGTTGATGAACCTCACAGTGTAAGTACTATTAAATTACCATTACAAAAAATAGGAGAACCAAATGACATAACTCTAAGATTAAAGGAAGGTATAGATGGCAGTACACTAGACACTACTATTATTAGTAGTGATATTATTACATCAGAAGCTAATGGTACTTGGGTTAGTATTGATTTAACTACAACTATAAGTTTGGAAGAGGATACTACTTATGCAATACAATTAGAAACACTAGGTAATACTACAGATACTATAATGTGGTTTGATAGAAACACAGCTCCTCTATATGACTATGGCTCAAAATATACATCTTCAGATGGAGGACTTAATTGGACAGAGGACACAGGTTCTGATTTCTTATTTCAAATATATGGTGCTATTGGAATGTACCTCCATGAAGTTAAAGTATTTGATTCTTTCCAAGAGGATAATGATTGGTTAATAACAATGTATTATATTAATACTACTGAACCATATTATTCAGATGGGGTGCCTGAAAGATATTTTAGACTTAAACTAAAAGATGGTAATTCTACTATAGCTGAAAGTGTAATAAGAAGATGGGATGCCAATCCTGGAAGTATTTATATAGGTTCTAATCTAGCTTCTTCATTAGAATGGAAAGGTAATTACACAGTATCAATGGAAGCAAATTATGGAGCTAATTATACTTACTCTTATCCTTTATCAAATTCTGATTGGATAGGTTCTAGTGTACAAGAATTAGATAGTTGGTGCTTACATATAGCAAGAGTAATGGGAGTATACTATCAAGATGACAAGAACTATTACTTAGTTGAAGCTAAGGGTAAAGGAGAAGTTCTAAGTGCTGAAGTAAGTCCGTTATTCAATATGGGAATACCAGGATTATCTAGTATTAGAGGTGATGACTTATTTGAAACATCAGTAGGTAATTATCTACCAACTACAAGTGAATTTGATGATGATTTACAACAAACATTTGATTTAGAAACACAAGTAGGAAGTGATTTACATCAAACATTAGAAAGACTAGGAGCACCCTTGAATCTCTCAAGTAAGTCAATAGGATTTATTATAGTATTGATTTCTATTGCATCTTTAATAGCTGTAGCAGTACCAACAGGACATGCAGATGCAGGTTTAGTACTAGGTACTTTAGTATTACTAGTAGCTATGATAGTAGGAGTAGTGGATGTTGCATGGGTAGCATTAGGAGGAACTTTGTGTTTAATTATGACTCTATGGTACTATGTATTAGGAAGGACTTAAAAACATGTTATCTAAAGTTTCAAAAGGTTTATTAATTCTATTTATACTAATATTTATGTTCACACCTTTTGTATCTATTTTCAAAATGGTACTTGCTCAGGATACTATTGTAGATGATACTACAGATGGAAACATGAGATACGCCCCAGCAGAAAAATCTTTTTATGCAAAAGACAGGTATTGGTTATTTTATTCTAATGTCTCTTACTATCCTGGATGGAAAAGTTCTATAGATGGAGTAACTTGGAGTTCTTTTACAACAATTACTAATACAGCACAAAATAGTTCTACAGGTTTAACAGCCGTATTAGATAATACAGGAAATTATGTACATGTTATATGGTATAACAATTCTCCTCAATTACTATTATATAGAATGGGAGAGTTGAATACTAATGGTACTATAAATTGGTTAGCTCCTAATGATACTATTGTTTCAGGTGATCTTATTTACTATCCTTCTTTAACCATGGACTCTTCAAACAAACCTTGTGTATCTTACACTAATAAAGATGAAGATAAAGTTAAAGTTGATAAATCATCAACTGTAAATGGTACTTGGACTAGTGATACAGGTTTTCCTATTTCAATTAAAAATAGTGTATATAATATAATTTCAAGTATACATGGATTGTCAAATAACAAATTAGTAGTTTTATATGTAAATGATGATGGAGCATATATACAAGCAAAGAGATATACTGGTTCTAGTTGGGGATCAGAAATAACTTCAACTTTACAAGTACAGAAATATGCTCATTGGGACTCAAGTACCGGAACTGGAGATGAGATACATATAACAGGATTAGAATTCACAACTTGGAATGTAAAATATGTTAAATATGATTACTCTAGTAATTCTTTTGTAGATATATCAGGTTCCTTAGGAACTGTTGTTAATAAAGTAGTCACAGAAGGCTTGGTGATGGGTTCTGATGAAGATAATAATGCTTATGTTTTCTGGAGACCTGAAGATAATAAAGTAAATGTTAATGTCAGAAATGACTTAGGAATATGGTCAGGAGAAATACTATGGTTTACAGATACAGATACTCTAAGTGATATTAGAGAATGGCAAGTACTACCAAAACCTCTACCAGATACTGATACAAATTCTGGTATAGCATTGTTTTATATTGCAACAAATATAATAAAGTTTAAGTCAATTGGGGAAACAGTAGATGTAACAACCAACACCCCTGTTTCTATATCTGAAACCTCAGCTAATTTTAGTGGTAGTATAACTTCACTAAGCTTTGGAAATGCAGACTACAGAGGATTTTATTATGGATTAACCCCTACAGAAACTTGGTCAATAGAAGAAACAGGTTCCTTTGGTATTGCTTCTTATACATTAAATTCTGGAGTATTATTACCTAACACAACTTATTGGGTTAAAGCATATGCAGGTAATGATTTTACATATGGAGAAGGTTCCTGGATTGAATTTCAAACTGACACAGGTGTTCCTACAATGACTACTTATGATGCCATTGCTATAGGTGAATCTACTGCAACATTAAGAGGAGAACTAGTTTCTACTGGAGGACTAACAGTAACAGAAAGAGGATTTTTATATAACACACAACAAAGTGAAACTGGAGCAAGTGAAGTATCTGAAACAGGTTCATTTTCAGAAGGTACTTATAATATAGGAGTATCAAGTTTAGAATCTGGAACAGTGTACTTTTACAAAGCATTTGCAGAAAACTTAGAAGGTTTAGGTTATGGTGACTGGCAAGTATTTTTAACTTCTGGAGTAGGTGAAATAACATATCCAGATGGAGGTGTTATTGTAGCAACACAAGATGCAGGAAACATCACTGGAGTATCTGCATACTTAAATGCTTATATATTAGATATTGGAAATGCAACATGTACAAGCAAAGGCTTTGAATGGGGTGAAAGTACAAATTATGGAAATAATTGGACTCAAACAGGAAATTATACTATAGGAATTTTTAATCATGAAATAACAGGTTTAACAGCAGGTACAACTTATCATTTCAGAACAAAAGCCTATAACTCCTATGGTTGGTCTTATGGTCAAGACTTAAGTTTTACTGCTAGTACTGGGGATCCTATAATAACTACTCTTGATGCTACTTACGTAGGAAAACAAAATGCTAGACTAAATGCATTTTTAAATAATGATGGAGGTTCTATTACAAGTGTAAAATTTTTATACACAAATGATGCAGGTAATTGGACTCAAGGAGATACTGGATGGATTTCAGGCTATTATACAGGTTACTACGCTTATTCTGATTTAACTAGTTTGAGTGGTAATACAACATACTACTATAGAGCATTAGCAGAAAATGCAGCAGGTAATTCTACTGGTTCTATTGGTAACTTTACAACAACTGAAACTATTCTAAATGCTGATTCCTTTCTCGCCATTCCACGTCTTGAGTCCCCTGCAGTTGACTTAAGTTGGATAACAGCAAACAATACCTCTCAATACATGATAAGATACAAAATAGCTGACTATCCCTCATCAATAGTAGATGGTGACTTAGTAGTTTTAACTAATAAAAATTCCTATTCTCATGAAGAATTGAATATAGGAGAAACTTATTATTATTCATTATGGGGAGTATCTGGTAATGAAACATCAAGTACATACTTAACAGCTATAGCTACTGTTAATATTTCACCTGATTTAACTCCTATACCAATTCCAGATACACCAGGAAACTGGTTCTTAACTGCAGATTATACAAGGATGTCAGAATTTCCTATTTATGATAGTGTTAATTACATGGCAGACAGTATGGGAATGCAAAGAAATTTAATATGGGTAATGCTAGCATTTCTAATAGCTGCAGCAGTATTTATTACTATATACTTCCAAACAAGAAGTATGCTATGGTCCTCTATAGCTACCATTTCATGGTTAACCTTAGCATCTAGTATGGGATTAGTAGCAGGCTATCAAATATTAATTCTAATTGTATTTACAATAGGTATTAATGTAGGATTAACTTATATTCCAAGGAGAGTATAATGCCAGTTAAGTGGAATGTGTTTATGTTAATGACAATGTTAGGTTGTTCTATATTCTCAGGTATCATGGAAATGGCTTGGGTGGGAGAAGGTGAAGTATCAGTATTCTCAAGACTATTTTCAGTAGGTATAGGTCACCAAACAATTCCTTTTTTGGGTCACATCTATGGAGCTATGATTGCAGGTGTAGATGTATTTCTAGCTTTCTTTGACATGGCTACATTTGATTATGCTATGTTTACAGGAGGTTATACAATTGTTAGATACTTTGTATGGTGCATAGGCTTAGGATGGTTTATTACTATGGCTATAACATTATTTAAAAGGTAGGTGAATATGAAATTCTTAGTATTTATAATAACAATATTTGTTGGTATTATAATGTATCCTGCAGTTGCTGGTTATTTAGAAAGCCTCTATCAAATTGCTGAAGCAGCAGAAGGAGCAACAGAACTTGAATTAGCACTGTTTGGTTCAATTTCACTAGCTTTATTTATTGCTATGTTTATAATACCACTAATAGACTTAGCTAGAAAAGGTAGGAATAGAAATGAATAAATGGTTGGTTGGTTTAAAACAAAGGGTTGATAAATCACCTCAAGTTGTTTTATCTGGTCCTTATGAAGACTCTGAAACAGCAGAGCAAATAGGATTAGAGCATTTTAACCCTGGAGACTATCAAGTTATATCATTAAACACAGTAAATAGTGCAGAAGCTACAAGAAAAATAAAGGGCTTAAGACTTAAGTCTTCCTGTTCACTGTCTGAAGCTTTAGAAAGGATAAAACACGAATGAGTAAATCAATAATAGAAGGAGATATAGAAACTATAAAATCCTTGGACTCTATACTAAAAACAATAGCAAATCCAATAATGGATTCAGAAGGAGGAGATAGAGCAGTTTACACAAAAACTTACAAATTAATAGTAGAGAACAAAGGCACTCCAACAAAACTAGTAAACTTAAGACTAGCCTTTGATGAAAGAGATGATAAAGCAACAGTTAAGTTAAAAGAGGCTCCAATATCTTTAATTACTTCTGCAGGTACCTATACATTGGTGCAAGCAGGTGTTTTAATTTCACATATATAATTTGTTACTGGGTTAAGTCAAAGTAAAACCTAATAATTAAATAAATACTAACTTAGAATATTGTTTAAATCCCTCTGTACTTATGATATAATATTACTATTAATAAGTATATTTATTATGTGATTGCTGAGCATAGTCGAAGCACTAATTAATAAGTACATTTATTTTAATAAACAAAGGGAGAAACAATAAATATGGTAACAATAATAACAGTAGTTGTAATGCTGGCAATATCTATTACAGGAATAGCTATAGGTATGATAATTACTCTACAAAAAACTAAGAAAGAATTAGAGGGAAAGAAAGTAGCAACAATATTAACAGCATCAGGTGACAGATTTGATAAACTATTAAGAATAGATGGAAATCAACTTATTGATCCTACTTTGTCTAATGATGGTAGATTAGAAATGCTACCATATTTAGTTCATGCTGGCAAAGGATATGATATGTGGTGGCCTCCAGGTAGACCAAAGGCTTTACAAGTATCTGTAAAATCTTATATATACGCTGAAAGGAACCCTGAGCCATTAGACCCATTTGGTAGACCTCCTGTTATTTGTTCTGAAATACTAGGGAATCTACAGGATATAAACTTTAGTAGAGCTATGGTAGCTAGATCAGAAGAAATAACAGGAGAAGACAGTGGTGTTAGAATAAAGCCTAAAAGCAAAGTTCTAATGTATATGATGATAGGCATAGCAATAACACTAGGAATCATAGCAATATACATGGTAACAAAAAATGGAGGTGAAACAAATACCACTAATGAAGTACTATCAATAATGGTTACTGAGCAAAGTCGAAGTATGGAGGCTATAAAATGCCTAAAGATATAATGTCAGATGAAGATGAAAGTAGATCACCAGGTGTAGAAGAATTATTTGTTATAAGAGAGGGTGAGTTACCTATGAAAACAGAAACTCCTCCTCACAAAATTGACCCCTTTGTTATGATTGAAGTTGTGCAATATGGATTATCAATGCCACAAGGAAGGACACAGAAAAAAAGGTTAAGCACCGTCTTTCTTAAAAGTCATGATATAAGAATGATAGGTAAGTCTAGAAAAGGTAGAAAAGAACTAGAAAACATCTTAGCAACTTCAGCGAAAGATGAAGGGGATATGTTAGAGTTATGATGGCACAAGCACTAGAGGATAATCTAGATATACAAAAAATTGCCAAGATGACAGAGAGGGAAAAAAGGAGACTTGGTCAATTAGCTTCATTTGCAGAAACCTTGATAATTGTAGAAGGCAAAAAGGGTTCAGGCAAAAGTCAAACAGCAGTTGCTTTAGCTTATAAGTTAAAAGAAGCATTTAATCTTCCTGTGGTAGCTGACCAAAGGTTAAAGTCAAAATTTGGTGAGTACACTTTCTTGAATGAACAAGATTTTGTGAATTCTATTAGTAAGGTATCAAATATAGCAAAGAACACTACACAAGAGAGTGTTGACTTAGCTGTAGAGTGGTCTTTACACAAAGAAGGAATAACATTAGCTAATGCTGTAGTTGTACTTGATGAAGCATACAGATATTTTGATTGTAGAACACCTAATGATAAATTAGTTAGAATATTTGGTTATTTCATAGCCCAAATGAGACATTACAAAACAACAGTAATACTATGTTGTCCATCTAAAAGATACTTAGATAGAAGAGTTAGGGATCAAATGGATATACACATTAGAGCATCCTTTAACAAAAAAACTCAATACATTCATTCTAGAGTCCTTAACTATGTATCAGGCGAAAGCTTTCCATTGAGATTCTATGGACCTGATTACTTTGATATGTATGATTCTTGGGGAGCTATTTCTTTAAGAAGTAAAATTCTTAATATGAAAGGACAATTATAAAAAAAAATATATTTTTAAGGTATAAGAAGGAAGTGATATAATGAAATTTAGTTTATTTAAGCAGACAGAAGCTGAGGTGTTTAAAACCCCACCAATATCAGACAAAACAATAACCTTAACAAGTCTAGGAAGAAATAAAGCAGAAGATATGTCAGTAAAAGCTCCCTTCAGTGACGTTTTGTCTGGATTGCTAGAATGTGGGGGTACTTGTACTATAAAAGAACTTTCTGAACAAAGTGGATATCCTACAAGCAAAGTACATAACTTATGTAAATCACTAGAAAGGTCTAATTATATAAAATGCTTACCTTGATAAAACATTCCTTAGCTTCTTTATTATTAATTATAGTTATACTAATATTAGCCTCCGTGCCCAGTTTCGTATCCCTTGCTCAATCTCAAACATCTCCTTCTCCTTCTACTGAAGTCCTTAGCCTAAGAACAAGTAACTCAAAAACAATAAACAATCAAGATGGCACATATACCATTACAAGTTCAATAAATGATATACACTATAAAGATACAGAAGGTAAATGGCAAGATATCAATACTAATATTATAAATTATGAAATTGAAGAGGCTCCTTATAATCTTGAGGTATATAACACAGGAAGTATAGGGTTTAATATAGAATCTAAAAATGGAGGAAGTGTTGATATAAAATTAATAAGTTTAAAGGAACAAGGAAGTGACAAGAATCTACTTCCAAGTTTCGGTAGTCCTGTAACTAAAAATAACATTGTTACATGGTCCTCACAAGATATAGACATAAATGTAGAAGCTTACAACACAGAAGTAAAATTAAAAACAATTATAAAAAAATCAATAAGTACTAGTAGTGACAAGTTAATACTAGAGTATGATTATATAGAAAGTCCAGGGGAAGTATATTTAACTTGCAGGGTTAAAGATTCAGGCACAGAAGAAAATGGTGAAGACTCAGAAGTAATATTTAATAAAGATACAATAAATAACAAATTGATTGAAACAGTAACTCTTAGGAATGTTATTTATCCTTTAAAAATAGATCCTACAATAAGTGTTAAAGTAGCATCAGGAAGTGACGATGCTACAATGTATTGGGATTGGGGCTCTTGGAACTATCGTTTAGTATCTTATCTTTATGTAGGTTATAATGATAGTGGTCAGTATAAATTCGGACATGGTATGAGGTTTACTGGAATATCTATTCCACAAGCAACAACTATAACAGATTCTTATATAAAATATACATGTGCTGTAGCTAATACCAATACGCCTGTAATAGCTAGAATCATTGGTAATGATGTAGATAATGCTACAACATTTTCTACACAATCAGATTATCAAAATAGAAGAGGTACAATTGTAGGTGGAGCTAACAATGATTACATAACAACAGCTAGTATAGATTGGCCTTCTATACCAGAAATGCCAACAATTGGATTGAAATATGATACACCTGATATTACATCTATAATCCAAGAGATAATTGATAGACCTGGTTGGGTATCTGGTAATGCAATAGTACTTTGGTGTGATGACTATGAAAATAGAGCTACTGGGCCTAATAACACTAGACGTATGCTTGTAAATTATGAAATGGACCCTAATAACCCTCCTGAATTATTCGTGACTTATACTATACCACCTGAGATACCTTCCTTGTACACTCTACCTGCTTCCTCAATTCTCAGTACAGAATCAACACTAAATGGAAATATAACAAGTACAGGAGGAGAAAATTTAATAACTAGAGGATTTGTTTATGATTATATACACCATGATGATCCTGGAAGCATAACTCCTAGCACCAGTGACTATTCATATTATTATATAGAACAAGGAAACTTTACAACTGGACAATATGAATATACTTTAGAGAATCTACCAACAGGAATACAATATTACTACAGATCAGTAGGAAATAACTCAGCGGGATGGAATTATGGAAATGAAACAACATTTGTTACTAATGCAGTAACTACAGGAGGAATAGATATGTTACCATTAGCTCTACTATTTTTATGTTTAACCTTAACGATCATTGCTTATTATTTTAAAGAAATGCCTGTTATAGTATGTGCGGCAATGTCTTGGGTCTCAGTAGGACTATTTATGTATGAACTAGAGGATTTAAGCAACAACTTAAACTATGGACTTATGATGGTGTGTGTAACAATGGCTATTATATGTGTAATGAACATCCCAGTGTTAATGAACAAAAGAGCAGAAGAATATAAAAAAGAACATCCAACTGTAAAGATATTATCAGAAGAAGAAAGATATGATAAGGAACTTATAGAAGGAATAAGAAAGGCACAATATGTCAGTGGTAAATCAACGGCTGATAGACTTCTACGAAAGTATAGGAAAAGATAGAAAAAATATAATTGTATTCTTAACAACATTTATACTATTTATAATCATTAGCTCAAAACATTACACCTGGATATTTGTTAGTGCAGATAGTGGAGATTGGTTAGCTGCCAGTAATTGGTGGTTTGTTCCACAGCCTCTTGGTAGTCCTTTATATGTCTCTCTAGGTCATTTTTTAAATATCTTTCCAGGCTCCTTAGTTTTAAAAATGACTATATTACTATCTTGTTTACCTTCAGCAATCACAGCAACAATAGTATATTCTATAACAAACAAATTAATAGCACCATTATTACTACTATCTTCTACAATTTTCTTTTCACAATCAGTAGTACTAGAGGAATATGCAATATCAACTATGTTTCTAGTATTATCTTACTACTTTATTACAAAAAGTAAGTACTCAATAGCCACTATAATGTTAGGATTAGGAACTTCTATTCATATTATTTTATTACCTATAACAATAATACTATTTATTTTTAATAAAGATATAAGAAATATTAAAAATATATTCATCTTTAGTATCTTTGGAGTAGGTCCTTATTTACTAATTCCCTTACTAATGTATCTTGAAACTCCACCATTCTTCACTGGTTACTTTTCTGTATCTATGCTATTTGATTATGTAACATCTACAGGAGGAACAATAGTAGGCACTTTAAGTATAAATGATTTTCCTTTAAGACTAACAAGCTTTTTAGCATTCATGATGGTTAATACAGGAATAAGTTTATTACTATTAAACAATATTAAAACATTAAAATACTCTTTAGTAAATATGAAAGATAAATACATTCTATTAAGTCCTGTAATATTTATATTTTGGTATTATATAACAAATCTTGATCCTAGTACATGGACTTTTTTAACATTCATAATTCCCTTTATAATAATATTTATAATAAAATTAAGTAATGATAAAATACACAATATACAAATAGTATATGGACTATCAATAATATTACTATTACTAAACTGTATTATATTAAATCCTAATATGTACAATTATGAAGGTAAAGAAACTCAAAGAATATTTGAAAGATTACCAAAAGGTACAGTAGTAGTTACTCCAGCAGGAGCTTATTCAATGTGTTTATTTTACACAATAACAGAAGGCAGAAGTGATTTAGTTCCTTTAATATGGCAAGAAGATTTACATAAAGACTATCTTGAATATTTACAAAAAGAACATGATATAACAGGTTATGATATACCATCATTAGTAAAAAATTCAATAGAAAAAGATAGAAATACTATCATACTTTCAAATCTTAAACCTAAATTCACAACAAATGAATGGAGTGAATACATCAATAACTTAGAGCTAGAAAAAACTGATTCAATATATCCCTTTGCAGTAGTAAATAAAATAAAGTAGAGATAGAATTTATATTATGAGTGCAACAAAATATTTAGTTACAATAATACTAAGTATAATACTAATGATTAGTTACTTATACACAACAAACTTAATGATTGATCCTCCTAAAGTATTAATAACAACTAGTACTCTAACAATTAATTTAATAATAGGCTTCGCAGTATCAGGTGGTTTAGGAGTAGCTGTTGGACAAAAATTATTCCCAAATAGAAGAATACTACAATATACTGTAATGACAATAATAATGATAGTAACAATATACTGGTTAAGTTTATGGGGCTATGAAACAAAATGGTAGTAGCTATAATACTTTCTAGTTTATCATTAACTTTACCTTTAATACTAAGAATACAAAACTTTCCAGTACTTCCTATTGCAATATTTATCTCAATTGCAACATTATTCTACTTAATAATAACAAACAGACTCAGTACCTTTACACCTAAATGGTTAAAAATCTGCTTTATTGTTATCTTAATTAATTCCTTGTTATGCTTTGACATAAGTATTATATTTATACTTGGTATCATGATAGTATACTATTTAATAGGCAACTCAATGGGAGTCAAAATATTTTATTCTCTTATACCTTTTATAATCCTAGAATCAATACTGGTAATAATTGAAGGAGGCGAAAGTTACTCAGAAGGATTAACAACAAATGCTCATATTACATCTATTTTATTAGTAATAGGTACATTTATGATTCCAAGTAACATAAAATATTTACTTCTGCCTTTGGTACTCCCAGCATTAATACTTAGTGGTTCAGAAGAAGGCTTACTAGCATTACTTGCAATAGGATTAGGTTCACTTAATTTTAAATTAATACTAGTATCTACAATAATAATACTAATATCAACATTTTTATTAACAAATATATATCCAAATTTGAACTCTGATAGAATAACAGATTTAAATACTATACTAAATGGTAGGGAATCAGCATTAAAATCAACAGATATATATATAATAGGAGAAGGATGGAAGTTTGATACTCATAAAGGAGCTATACATAATGTGCCTCTATTGATAGCAAACAATATAGGAATAATAGCAAGTATAACATATATATCTATAGGAATTATTTATTATACTAAAAAACCAAGATACAGAGGTGTAATATGTGCTGTATTCATCTACTGCATGTTCGATCATATGTTCTGGACATTTCTATTCCCTTGGCCTGCTTTCTTAATAGGTAGTACGATTAATGAAAATAACACAAAAAATCAAATAAATATCAAAACGTAAAATAAAAATACAAATAGTATATCATAGCACTATGAAGAAAGCAAGAAGATCAGATGAATTATACGGGCCTCATTTCTGTACCCATTGTAAAACCCCTTGGCACTCAAGAGTAAGGATGCCAAAACAGTGTCCCTACTGTAAATCTAAATACTGGAAAGAAAGAAAAACCAGAAGAAAAGTAACAAAAAGAGGTTAAAATGGAATATAGACTTACAACAAAAGGTACAAATGCAGAAATCAGACCAACATTAATGGGTAAAATTCTTGAGCTTATGCAAGGAGGAAAAGGAGTAGTAAACCCTGATGAAATTAACTATGAATTTAATATTGATAACTCTAACACATACTTAGATAGTTTAGTAAGAGCAGGCTATCTAGCTAAACAAGAAGAAGATAAAGGCTCTGGTATAGGGGGATTTTAAATTGTCTATATCTTATTTACAAATTACAGATACGGGCATATCATATGCATATTCACCTCCTGAAGATGAAATTAAAGAAGTACTTAAATTAATAGCAGATAAACCTAATCTTGCTATATCAGTTACAGAATTAATAGGATTATTAAAATATAAAGAAATTCAAGAGATAATACAACAAAGATTTTTAATAAAACCTTTTAAAACAGATGAAGAAACTTATTTCAGAGATAAAGAAGGCTGGCTTAGAAACACTATGACAAAGGGAGGTAGAAGAACTTTAAAAACCCCTAGTTTAATAACAAACAAACAATGGAGTAATATGAAAAAAGGAGATATTCCAAAAAGATTACTTTGGAAAAGAGATAAAGGAATAATTGATAATATTAATTTAATTGAACAAGAAGAAGATAGAGGATCTATAGGAGAATTTTAAATTGTCTATATCTTATTTACAAATTACAGATAAGGGCATATCATATGCATATTCACCTCCTGAAGATGAAACCAAAGAAGTACTGAAAGTAATAGCAGATAAACCTAATCTTGCTATGTCAGTTACAGAATTAGGTAATTTACTAAAATACTATGGCATATCCATGTCAAAAATAGAATCTTTAATGAACAATGGGTTTTTGATAATATTATTTGATACAGAAATAGAAAAGGAATTTAAAGGTTACTAGAATGCGTAAAAAAGTAACAGTTCAAAGTATTTTACAAAAACAAATAATACTTAGAGAAAACATGTTTCCTTTTATAACTGACTATGAATACACTTTTTTAAATGAACAGGATTTTTTAACAGACCTAGAAAAAGAATTTAAAGGTTACTAGAATGCGTAAAAAAATAACAGTTACCAGAAAACTTAAAGATGGTAAGATAATAATATACAAAATGAAAGACAGAGGAGCTATAGGAAAAGGCAAGAAAATACTACCTGAAGTAAGAAAACCTGGAGCAATGACTACTATAGCTAGACAAATGGGTTATCCAAAACCTACTGATATTCCAAACAAAAGCATCTCAAAATACTGTGACAACCTTATAAATATATTTGGAAAGAAGTCTGTTCAAGGTATGTTACAAAAACAAATAACACTTAGAAAAAACATGACAAATAAATCAAGTATTGCCAATAAGAAAAAATTTCAACAAATGCTAGAGTATGTCTTAAAGAGGTCAGAATGAAAGCACAATTAAAACTAGCTGCAAACATAATAGGTTTTAGAGACTTAAGTGAAGTACCTAAAACATACTTACCAAGACTACTATTTGTACTAGCTGAAAACTATGGTCCCTATAATACAGAAATAATACTAGAAAACGCTTTAGATGAGGATCCTACAAGAGAAGAAGTACAAGCTATAACTTATATGATTAGACGAATAGAATCTCTTAAAAATAATGAAATTGATGATAATGAAATTATATTCCCCCTTGAATCTGAGATTCCTTTTCAAGACAAAATGAGAATATATAAAGAATCCATAAGTAGAGAAAGGCCTAGGGGTAGTAGCAATAGAAAAATCTAATATTAAAAATAGAATCTAATTAAAAGAGGTGTTGGAAATGACTAATGACGAAGAAATAAAAATATACTTAGGATCTCAGGGATTACTAGGAGACAGTTATACCCCTGGACGCACATCTAGACCCTCATTAAACATCCCAACAGAGGAAGACCCTGAGATGATGGAAGAAGGAACGGATTTTTGGGAAATACCAGAATTCACAAGAACAGAAGATGTTCCAGAGTTTCCATACACAAAAGAAGATATTCCAAAACCTCCTTATTTAGACATAGGAAGATATGAAGAATCAGAACACAGAATAATGCCATATTCCAAAGAAGATGAAGAGTATCCAGGAACTATAGAAGAATCTTCAGGAACTCTAGTTGCAAGGCCTGAAGGAATGTCCCCTGATACTCAACTAACCAAAGCAGTAAAAAGAACTGGAGGCGTACTAAGAACTACAGGGAAGGCAATTGGAAGAGGGATACATGAAGCAGGATCAGGTTTTATAGAAGGTGTGCAACCAGTTAAAACAATGAGAGGCATGGGAAAAGCTACTGGAGAAGGATTAAGAGCACTAGGTAAGATAGAATTAAAACCAGCGGAATATGGAGCATATGGAGGATTTGGAGGCTACGGTCAAAGAAGAGGAAGAGCTTCAAGACTACCAACACAAACACAATTAATAATGATACAATCATTAATAGAAGACGCTCCAGAGATATATGAACGCCTTTGGCATCAAGATATTACTCCCCCTCAACTCATAGGATTGGTTAGAGTTTACTACCCTGAAGTCTATAATACTCTAAGAGCATTAGCTAAAGATTTTGGTCGAGAAATGGGATATGGAAGAAGAATGGGTTCTCAATTCTTCTCTAGAGAAGTAAATCCAAGACAGTCACCTTTACCACCACCCTCCTCATTCCAAAGACAAAGTTATGACTATGGTCTAACACTATGAAACCAATATTATTCTTAAAATGGTTCTTTGGTGTAAGAGGGGTTATGAAAGTACCTCCTACTTCTTTTGAGTCCCAACATATCTATAACAAAATATACAATAAAAGAAGATGTGTTGTATGTGGAGATGACTACTGGGTATTTAAAATAAAAAAGAATCCTTCACAAGTTTGTACTATGTGGCAATGCTACAGAGATTATCATAGAGGATTTAATAATGAAAGTAAGAAAATTAAGCTACGAAGTAATTGAAACTGCATTTTTAGACTTGTGGTGGATAGAATTTCCTGAATTATATAATCAATTATGGCAAGAGGATGTATCAGGAGAGGAAATGATAAGTGACTTTCTACTAACACATCCTACACAATACCACTTAGTAAGCAAAAAACTAGATCGTATATTGGCAAAAAAGGGTTACGTATCACCATAAAAATATAAATAAATAAAAGGAGTAGTTACAATGGCAACAACAAAGAAGTGCATCAAAAAATTAAAGAAGAAATCAAGAAAAAAGAACATGAAGAAAAAATAAGGAGGTATAAAAAAAAAATACAAAGTCATAGGGAAAATTACATTGAGCGAAATAAAACAAAAAGTATCCAATTAAACTAAACACTTTGTGCTAAGGATATAAATGAGTTCAATTAAAATAAGTGATTACATTAAAAAGAAACAACGAAGACCAACTAATCCTATAATAAACCTAATCAATAATCTTGAAGATAGTAATAAACATAATCACATAACACATACTATCAACAAGAATAAAAAGGTTATGGACAAAACTCTAAATAAAAAAAGGAGAATTAAGTGAAAACAACAGATACATACGTAAATGAAAAAGCAAAGAAATTTTGGGGGCCAAAAACACCTATGGAAATTCTAACAGAGAAAAAAACAAAAAGTCCTATGGAAAAAATCAAAAAGGCAGCAACAAGTAAAAAAAGAATAGATAAAAGAAGGAAAAAGAGACAAAGATTATTCACAAAATAAAATAAATTTTCATAAACTTGACAATAAAATATATATATGATATCATATACTAGTGATATTAGATAAACAACAACTAAAAGCTATAAATAATAACTCCTCAACAGTAGTTGTAGCGGGGCCTGGATCAGGTAAAACAAGATGCTTAACAGAAAAAGCAAAGCTAATCAAAGAATCTATAATAGTTTTAACTTTTACAAGGAGTGCATCACAAGAATTAAGATCAAGAAATATTAATTCTCATACAATACACTCCTATTGTTACAGCAAACTAAGATACTTTCCAGGCTCCTACAACGAACTATTAACCAAGTTCCTTCGTAAAAAAACCAAAGAACAGTATCACACAACACTAATTGATGAATTCCAAGACTTAACCTCTTTAGAACTAGAAGTAGTATTAAGTATTACAAAAACCAATTTATTCTTTGTTGGAGATCCAAAACAAGCAATCTTTAACTATGAATCATCTGAAGGCTCAGAAATAGCAAAATCATCATTAGATAAATACACCTTAACATCAAACTATAGATCAAATTCTACTATAGTAAATAAATTAGAAAGAATATATAAAAGACACTTAGTATCAAAAGGTCCAAATGAAAAAATACAAGGAACTGTAATACTAGCAAGAACAAATAGAACTCTAAGCCTTCTAGCATTATTCTTAGAGGAAAAGTACATTAAGTTTAAAATGTTAAGATCAAATGGAATACATCCAGGAGGACTTAAAATTTTAGGCAGAGGAACTTTAACTTTAAGTACCATACATAGTTCAAAAGGTAAAGAATGGAAAAAAGTAATATGTTTAGACTGGCCAGAAGTAAACATGGAAAAGAATCTGTTATATGTAGCATCATCAAGAGCAAGTAAAGAATTCTATTATGTAGAAAACTTTGAAGAGGCCTATGAGATATTACTATGAAAAAAAGATTAACTTTAGTACAACTATTCTTAAACCATGGATTTAGTATAGAAGAAGCCAAATGGGCAAAGGAAAATGAACTTGATCCTAAAACAGATTCAATAAAAAAGTTACTACTAATAAGGCTGTCAAAGGTATTATTCTTTCTCAAACATACAGATATGGGAAAAGAAGAAATAATAGACATGCTAGAAGCAGAACAAAGAGAATACAACATAGATAATCAAAGAGAGGAATATAATATATACTCAGGTTTCACTATATGAGTAACATTATGAGTTTACCAGAAGAGATACAAAGAGGTTTCCTATATCCTACTAAAGAAATACATCTTGATGACTATGCCTCTATGATAATAAAAGATAAAACAATAAAAACTGAAGATGGTACAGCTTACTTATCAAATATTCATAACACTCTTAACTTAATCTGTCAACATGATATAGTATTCACAATAGGTTTAATGAGTCAAACTGATTCTATACTAAGAGGACTTAATTATAAACAACTAATTGAACTTAATTACTGGGGAGAAACACAATATGAACACTGGAACATAAAAAGAACTAAGAATTCTTACAAAATTAATGACACTTATATATTTAATGTATCAGGATTCACAAAACAATACTATACAGATACTACACTAGAAGAACTGATTAAAATAACACAAGATATAACAAACTCAAGAAAAGAGATGTTTTCATACCCTCTATTTTCTCCAGCAACGGAAGCAAGGTCAATCGCTTTATCTAATGAAGAAATATTTGAAGAATCTTTATATGCCCGCAAATTAAGTCTAAGCAAAATAGACTTATTTAATCTAGCTTGTCATGGAGGTAGAATGGAAAGTGCCGGATTAGGCACTAGTACTCAATACCACTATGACATGAATAAAGCTCATATGAGATTATTATCAGAATATCCTGGATTGGTGTCAACAAATATTGCAAGAGGCAAAACAAAGTTACTAGACTCAGCACTACCAAACTCAATTTACAAAATAAAAGTTGAAATACCACATAATAAATTTAAATTTAATCCTCTACCTTTAAAAACTGAAGCAGGAGTGATATACCCATCAGGAACTATTATATCTTGGTACTATAAAGACTACATTCACTTGTTAGAAGACTTAAATATCCCTTTCAAAATCTTAGATTCATTACAAGTAATAGGACCTCCAAGTTATCCTTACAAAGACCATATGACATTACTAAAAGCTTATAGTATATACCTTGAGCATAAATACCCAACCTTAGGACATAAATACTTATACGCAACATTAGCAGGCTCTACAAAAGCAATATACAATGAAACAGATAAGAAATTAAAAACAAAAGCTAAATCAATAAGGGGATTCAACCCCGCAGTTTATGGATTTGTATTAGCCAGACAAAATACTCAAATTTACAGAGAATCACTTAAACATGATACCTTAGCAATAAAAATGGACTCAATTGCAATAAACAAAGAGACAGAATGCCCAGAGAACTTTAGATTAGAAACCTCAGGTAAAACAACCTACCTCACCCCTTATTTAAAAACTCTGCCAGAAGAAGAAAAAAAACTATGCACTAAAGCTATTAGAAGATCAAAAGATAAAAAACACGCTGTATATCTCACAAGAACATGGTTAGGATTATCTTCATTTCTTTTAAATACAAACACTAATCTTAAACTAGGACAAGAATATATATATAAACAAAATATAAAACCAAATTATGGTAATAGAACAGGACCAAAGATTAACAACATAGATACATTACTATCAACTTGGATGATGAGTAGACCATCAAACAAAATACCTGAATCACCTATAACAACAAGTTTACAAACAACAAAACGTTTAAACATGTTCAACGCAACATCATAAATTTACTAAAAAATAAAAAAAAATGAAAGAAATGTAGTGAAAAGAGGTTAAAATGGCATACAGAAGAGTACCAAAACTAAAAGAAGGCCAGGTATTACTAAAATGCTCCTCATGTAATGGATATGAACCAGTAGAAATTGAATATTCTAACGCATTTAGCTGTTTTATGTGTAACTCAAAGGGAAGAGGAAACAGTCTTATGTACTTAATTGAAGATATTGAAGCAGAAAAAAAAATAAATAAAGAATTAATAAGAAGAGAAGACAAGGAACAAGAAGAAAGAAGAAAAGAAAGAGATAAATCAGACCTTTTTAAAAACTTCTCAATATCAGAAATTAATGAATACTTAGAGAAACAAAAAAAAGAAGAATAACCCCCTCTCTGTCTCCATGAATCCTCATCATATACCAAATCAACAACCAAATCCATACACTAATCCTTAAACAATACCTCTCCGTCTCTTCTTCTCCTCAGTTTCTCATCACTAATCCTTAAACAATGCCTCATTATACCTCCCTGTCCCTCTTATCAGCCAGTTCCTCAGCTCTTATCACTCTATTATCACTCTATAACCCCTCATAATTTACCAAATCCATACCCTTAAACCTCAACCAATACATTATTACTCCTCTCTGTCTACTTATCAATACCTCTCTGTCTCTTCTTCTCCTCAATTCTATTGGATTCTCGTCTTTTATTTCGGCCACGCTCAATAACCACCTCTATCCTTTCATTTCTCCTACTTTTTTATTAGATTTGTCCTAACTGTTACTGAGCTGAGCCGAAGTAGAGATTAAAAAAGGCAAAATGCTAAAAAATTTTCACCTGAGCCAAGAAAAAAAGTACAAAAAGGCAAAATTTTAAAAAAAATTTTCCTGAGCCAAGAAAAAATGAGGAAAAAATTTGCAAAAAAAAATTTTCCTAGAGGAAAAATAGAAAAATTAAAAAAATCCCGAAAATAATTGGAAAAAAAGGCAAAAAATGACAGGAAATAGAGGAAAATGAGGAAAAAATACCAAAAAACAGCGAAAAATGAGGAAAAAGAGGTGCAGAGAGGCGT
>Ga0209345_10000370_pt1 | contig 58702 bp, 54 predicted proteins | sample Cruoilmetagenom7_FD_187294 | JGI IMG/M metagenome (GOLD analysis project Ga0209345, IMG submission 187294) | Oil polluted marine microbial communities from Coal Oil Point, Santa Barbara, California, USA - Sample 7 (SPAdes) (version 2) | ecosystem: Environmental > Aquatic > Marine > Oil seeps ... | reverse complement strand
CAGGGGGGCAGCAACACACGGACCAACAATTAATGCAGATAAAAAGCCCATTATGGCGACGCCAGTCAGGGTGCCACCCTTCTGATTATTGCTGACTTCAGTGAGTCGGCTTTGTATAAAGTTCGGCATTTGTAAATCATAGAAGCCGAACATTGAAAACGATAGCACGACAAAGACAGCTGCAAAGCTGCTTAAAATCCACGGATTTTGAAAAGCCGCCTGAATGTTTTCACCAAACAACCCGGCAAATACACCTGCTGCAGTGTAAGCCACAGCCATGGCCAATACGTAAACCAGAGAAAGTGTAAATGCCCGGCGAGTAGTAATGTTTTCACCCTCACCAACGATAATGCTGGAAAGAATGGGAATCATTGGGAAAATGCAGGGAGTAAAAGCCAGTAATAAGCCGAATCCAAAAAAGCTTAAAAGAGTAAGAATTGCACTGCCTGAGCTTAATGATGCGGCTATTTGATCCTGTTCAGAAACAGGTGCAGTAGAATTAGTGTTTTCTATTGTGCTTGCCGCCGCATTGCTGATGGGGCTGATGTCGAGTGTTATTGTTTTGGTTTCCGGGGGATAGCAAATACCTGAAATTTCAGAGCATCCTTGATACTTAACCTTGAAACTGGCGTTTTTAACACCATCTTTAGCATTATCGATAGCTAGTGATGCTTTTGCCTGGTGATGAAATACGTAAACGTCTCCAAAAATATCATCATGTTTTAGTTCTCCTTCACTAACCACATAGTTTGATGTAGTGAATGAGCTGTTATCGGCAGCAATAATTTTGGTTTTGTCGCGATATAAGTAATGGCCGTCAGCAATTTGCCATTCAGCGATCATGCGGCCGTTTTCAGAGCGGGTTGTGAGCTTAAATGCTTGATCTACTTCAAGAATTTCGTCATCACCACCAAAGCCTGAACTAAGGCCAGCGCCTTCATCCGAGCTATTAATAGAGCTAAATGGGTTTTCCGCAAAGGCGGGTTGGGCTATTAATGACAGCAATAGTAGTACGCTGCTGATTACCCGTAATAGTTGAAGGTGCATTGTTAGTGGTCCAGTTATATTATTATTGTGGATTAGAACTTTATTCAGTGTAGAAGTTCTTAAAATTACTATGTTAAGCCAATATTATTGTTTTTGTGACTTAAGGCGGGCTTAACAGATGGAGACATTAAAGTTTTTATTGTGTTAGTGCAAGTTATGCAATAGATAGTGTTTTGACCGTTTAGGTTTAAAAGAGAGTAAATCATGTTAAGAATTTGGCCACTACTGTTTTTAATTATCCCAATTATAGAGGTCTACCTGTTGATTGAAGTGGGTGAGCAGATAGGGGCGGGATGGACTGTTCTGCTCGTTGTGTTAACCGCAGTTGTAGGGGTGAACCTGTTGCGCCAGCAGGGCGTTAGCACGTTAATGAGGGCTAACCAGTCTATGTCGCAGGGGCAGATGCCTGCAATGGAAATGATGGAGGGCTTGTTTCTGGCTGTTGGAGGCGCATTATTGATTACGCCTGGCTTTTTTACCGATGTAATTGGCTTTATTTGCCTGTTACCTTTCACTCGTCGTGGAATAATTCACTATTTGCTCTTGAATTCTACCATCACATCCTCATATACCGTCCATCAAGAAAAAAGTGGCCCAGAAGGCTCGCATACTATTGAAGGCGATTATCGCCGCGAAGATTAATATATTTAACCATGTATTAATGGTGGTGCGCTTGACTCTGTGCGTCTCATGACTATCATTAGCACTCATTAAGCCCGAGTGCTAAAAATTTAACGAGGATAAAAATCTAATGAATATTCGCCCTTTACAGGACCGCGTAGTTGTAAAACGTATGGCAGAAGAAACTACTAGTGCAGGTGGTATCGTAATTCCAGATTCAGCGGCTGAAAAACCTTCACGCGGCGAAGTACTAGCTGTAGGTAATGGCAAGGTAACTAGCAACGGTGATGTTCGTCCTTTAGACGTGAAAGCTGGTGACCAGGTTCTATTTGGTAAATACGCAGGTACTGAAATCAAGCTTGATGGTAATGAAGTATTGATTATGCGTGAAGAAGATATTTTAGGTGTGTTTGAAGGCTAAGCCCTTCAACGTCTGTAGATGTGCGTTTATTTGCACAAATACACGCTATAACACCCCCCGTTCGAATAAATTCGAACCTACTACATAAAGAATAAATTAGAGGATATAAACATGTCTGCAAAAGAAGTCCGTTTTGGTGACGACGCACGTAGCCGTATGGTAAAAGGCGTTAACACATTGGCTAACGCTGTAAAAGTTACTTTAGGGCCTAAAGGTCGTAACGTTGTTCTAGATAAATCATATGGCGCACCTACCGTAACAAAAGATGGTGTATCAGTTGCTAAAGAGATTAATTTAGAAGATAAGTTTGAAAACATGGGCGCACAGATGGTGAAAGAAGTTTCTTCACAAACATCTGATGTTGCTGGTGACGGTACAACAACTGCAACGGTTCTAGCTCAAGCGATTGTTCGTGAAGGCATGAAATCAGTATCTGCGGGTATGAACCCAATGGATCTGAAACGTGGTATCGATAAAGCAGTTCATGCTGCAGTTGAAGAGTTGAAAAAAATATCTAAGCCCTGTGAAGATAATGCATCTATTGCTCAGGTAGGTACTATCTCTGCAAACTCAGATACTGATATTGGTGGCATCATTGCTCAAGCAATGGAAAAAGTAACGACTCAAGGTGTTATCACTGTTGAAGAAGGTACAACACTAGAAAATGAGCTGGATATCGTAGAAGGTATGCAGTTTGATCGCGGTTACCTGTCTCCTTACTTCGTAACTGATCAACAAAGTATGGTTGCTGAGTTAGATAACCCATTCATTTTATTATTTGATAAAAAAATAGCTAATATCCGTGATTTACTAGCTATTCTGGAAGGCGTTGCAAAAGCCAGTCGCCCACTATTAATTATTGCAGAAGATGTTGAGGGCGAAGCCCTGGCAACTTTAGTGATTAACAGCATGCGCGGTATTGTTAAAGTTGCAGCCGTTAAAGCACCAGGTTTTGGTGATCGTCGTAAAGCCATGTTGCAAGATATTGCTGTGTTAACAGGTGGACAGGTTGTTTCTGAAGAAGTGGGTTTATCTTTAGAGAAAACAACGTTAGAAGAGTTAGGTTCTGCGAAGAAAGTTACAGTAACAAAAGAAGTTACCATTATTGTTGACGGTGCGGGCTCTGCTGATGATATCGGTAGTCGTGTTGCACAAATCAAAGCACAGATGGAAGAATCAACGTCTGAATACGATACTGAAAAACTTCAAGAGCGTATGGCTAAATTAGCTGGCGGTGTTGCGGTAATTAAGGTCGGTGCGGCGACAGAAGTAGAAATGAAAGAAAAGAAAGACCGTGTTGATGACGCATTGCATGCAACTCGTGCAGCCGTAGAAGAAGGCGTAGTACCTGGCGGTGGTGTTGCACTGGTTCGTGCCATTGCTGCGATTGCTGATATGAAAGGTGATAACCATGATCAGGACGTAGGTATTCAAATTGCCAAGCGTTCAATGGAAGAGCCATTACGTCAAATCGCAATGAATGCGGGTGATGAAGCTTCTGTTATTCTTAACAAAGTTTCTGAAGGTAAGGGTAACTTTGGTTATAACGCCGGTTCTGGTGAGTATGGCGATATGATTGAAATGGGTATTCTTGATCCAACTAAAGTAACTCGTTCTGCATTACAAAATGCAGCATCTATAGCTGGTTTATTGATTACTACTGAATGTATGATTACAGACATTCCTTCTGATGATGCTGGTGCTCCTGATATGGCTGGCATGGGCGGTGGTATGGGCGGAATGGGTGGCATGATGTAGTCACTGCTTAGCTCACCCCTGTAGCACTCCAGCTCTGCGTTGAAAAATGATCACCTACAGTTGTAGGCTCACATTTTTCGCCTTTATCTGAAGCACCACAGAGGTAACCTGAACAGCGACTAATGCGCATTCGCATTGTTCTGTGAAAAGGCCTGGCTTTTTAGTCGGGCCTTTTTTATTTGAGGTGTTTTGTGTAGTGCTTACATCAATTCACATATTGTCTGCGCTCAGTTTATCTTTTGGTCGCTTCAGATATGCGATGAAAATGAACGCCTACATGTGCATGAGCTTATAAAGTGATCACGCTTTAAAAGTATAAGTTGGCCAATATCAGCTAGTAGACGTTATATATCATAGTGTAATTGTTAGAGGTCAGCTAACACCACAAAGCGGACAACTTATCAGGTAGGGTTAATGAGTTTTTATGATTCCAGATAAATCTTCATGATTCACAATTTCGATAAAGTTGCTTAAATTTCTGGTTTAATAACGCAGAAGACTTGATCTCTGCTGTTGGCTTAAAAAATATATTGTAATCAATAGTATAGAATTTAAAGTGCTATTTAATTCATTTCTTTAGTGATTGTTTTTAACTATTTCATGTATGGGGTAGCGGAGAAACAATCATATATTTTCAGTTTCATTTCAGCTTCACTATATATGCTTTAAAAACTTTCTAGTGAAATTTATGAGAAACAAAGTGATTAAATCAAAAATTATTATAATCCTGCTGATCGGTATCTACACTTCCATATCATTTGCGGATGGAGATAACTCAAAAATATTTAAGGATTGGTATAATAGTAAACAACCCGGCGTATCCTCGGTTAAACTTCAGCAATATAATGAGATATGTGGAAGCTGTCACTTTTCTTATCAACCCGGCCTACTTCCAGCCGTGTCCTGGCAAAAAATCATGTCAACCACTGAAAATCATTTTGGAAAATCCTTAAATTTATCGTCTGTTGAACTAAGGACTATGATTCGTTATTTATTAGATAACTCTGCAGGTCATGTAAATGATGAGATTTCATATAATATTCTTCAGACTTTTAAATATGATCCGTTAATTACACGAATCACAAATACCCCTTACTTTGTAGATGCCCATAAACCGTTGGATTATAAGGATAAAAAACTGGATATTGGACAATGTGATAACTGCCATCAGAACGCTATTCAAGGGATATACTGATAATTAAGAGTTAAGAGTTAAGAGTTAAGAGTTAAGAGTTAAGAGTTAAGAGTTAAGAGTTAAGAGTTAAATAATTACTTAATTTTTAATAAGTGTTCTAATATTTATAATATATAGCATTGTGGTAAGCGGGAGTCGCTAATCGCAAATGAACCATGCACGAATTAAAGGAATCTACTATGAACAACTTAAAGTCTTATTCTGTCTGGGATGCCAATATCCGCTGGTTTCACTGGATCAATGTACTGTGTGTGCTTGGGCTAATTGCTGTGGGTGTGGTTATACTCAACGCAAAGGCACTCGGCGTGGCCACCGAAGGTAAAATTTTACTAAAAACTGTTCACGTCTGGATTGGTTATGTTTTTGCGACTAACCTGCTATGGCGTCTAGTTTGGGCATTTATTGGTGGACAATATGCACGCTGGAGAGCAATTCTGCCTGGTGGTCAAAATTATGTAAATGAAGTGCGTGATTATATCGCTGATTTCAAAGCTGGACAGCCACGCCAATACCTTGGGCATAACCCACTCGGTCGTATCGCTGTTACTCTTCTTCTTTGTCTTCTGGTAGTGCAAGCCATCACGGGACTGGTACTGGCAGGTACCGATATATTTTACCCGCCCATTGGCTCATGGATTACTGGTTGGATAGCTAACCCTGGAGTAGATCCAGCAACCCTCGTGCCTTATGCAAAGGAAATGTATGATCCAGTCGCCTATGATGCAATGCGCGCATTTCGTAAACCATTCATTACTATTCATTACTATGGTTTTTACGTACTACTTGGTTTGGCACTGGTTCATATTCTGGCGGTAGTTATCACCGAGTTACGAGAAGGCGGCAACCTTATATCCGCGATGTTTTCAGGTAAGAAAATTTTGAGTGAGGCACCCGCTGATAAGACAAAAGTTGATTAAAGAATCACAATCCAGCATGGTCAGGTAATCTGCCTCACCCAACCATGCTGGTGATAAGTCTATTTTTTATCGGAGCCCTAAATTGAAAGGTATTCAAGTTCATTGGTACTTATTAATTTTTCATGTTTGTCCACCGGTATTATTGGTGAATGTAAATCAGTCTCCATGTCTGTGTATGTTAAAGACACTGTAGTTACAATAGTTGCATTTATGTTATTTCATATGACTCAGAAAATGTAGATATTTGTAAATATTTGGGGTCAGAGTAAAAACTAAACAGTCCGCTTTCCTGATACAGCTGACAAGTTATGCTTTTGTTTAACCGTAATCTTGCCAAAGCGGCCAAACTTATAGTTTTGTGCACATAGAGTTGTAGGCTCACGTTTTTTGCCTTGATCTGAAGCACTACAGAGGCAATCTGAACAGCGACTAATGCGCATTCGCATTGCTTTATAAAAAAGGCCTAACTCTTTGAGTTAGGCCTTTTTTATTGCTGAGATTTAAAATACTTTATATCGCTATAGGTTGCAGATTGCGTATTGCAGTTTGAAATACTGTTGCAAAATGCAAACATATAATGTGTGATTTAAATGCCCTTATTCTTTAACTTATTGAAAATAAACGAAATTTAATACTTGGCACAGCCTCTGCAATATATATTGGCATTAAGGTGATAGACAATTATTTGATGCCTTTAAAAAGTTACCAGAGTTATACAACTGGATTTGATTTTAAGATTTTATATAGCAACCACGCTGATGCTTAGATGCACGGAATCGCATCGCTCTTTTTATTTAGTCAGGTATGAGGCTTGACTCAAGCATGTCAGATAACATGCTGATAGATGCTCGGATAGCATCACTTTTTTATTCACAGTTAGACGGGAAGTTTGACTGGAACTGTTTACACAAGTTTTAATAATGCAACCACGCTGATGCATAGGGACAAGGAATGGTCCCGCTATTTTTATTCCATAAAAAGCCTGCTCAAGTAGCGGGCTTTTTTTATGCCTAAATGATGGGTGTTAGTTTCTTAATGAGAATTGCTGCGCAGTACATCATTGTCTATAAATTTATCTAAGAAGCTTAAACCATACGCGGTTGGTTTATTATCATTGTGATTATTGCAATAACAGACTCGGCCACTTGCTTTGTGAATGGAGTGTTTGTCGATGATGAGATCAAGTGAAATGACTTCATTTAGCTCGAACTCTTCGGTGTTGCACTCAAAGCACAAACCACCACGACTAATGTTCAGTACTTTATAGACTTTCTGTGCAGTTTCATTTTGAGTCTTTTTGCTTGAATTTCTTTCAAGCTGCACTGAGCTATTATTAACCAGGGTTCTATTTTCACGTTGCTGCATTTTATAGTCTTATCATTTAAGGCAGTTATCAAGTATAACTGCGGTTTGCTGTAATAACTGAAAATAATGCTGTTTGCCCATAGGTATTTGAGAGCCTGAAGGGTCTATGGCTGAAAGTTTTATGGGTTTATTTTCAGTAAGTGTATTAAGTAGTGGAGGGATATTAGGTGGCTCATAGAAAACACATTGAATATTTTCTGACTCAATTAATTTTCGTAGCTCTTTAATGCGCTTTATACCAGGTGAGTGCTCTGGGTTGGTGGTAATGAAATGAGCACCAGTTAAATTGTTTTCAAGTTCGAAATATTGGTAAGCATCATGGTAAACCAGATAAGGTGTGTTTGAGTGCTGGCTTAACAGCTTCATATTTTCTCGTTTAAGCTTTTCTAACCTGGTCAAAAGAGTGTTTAAGTTTTCTTTATAGCGGAGTGCGTATTCTGGTGAATGCCTGCTTAATATGTCGGCCACATATTGGCTGATTAATTTAGCATTTTCTATTGATAGCCAGATGTGTCCATCTAGATCACCTGAGTTGTGATTATGATGTGAATGAAAACTGCGTACAGGTAGAGAATTAATTTCAGCAAGTTTGCTAAGCTGAATAAATTGTAACCGTTTAGTTGTTTCTTTTAGCGCTGGCACAAAACCTTCAATGTTATCGCTACTATAAAAGAATATATCCGCATTATTAATCATGCGTTTTTGAGATGGACGCAATTGAAAATGATGGGGTGATTGTTGTTGGTCTAGTAGTAATTTAGGCTGGCTAACCCCATCAGTAATATGACTAATGAGAGAATGCAGGGGTTTTATGCTGACAAGTACTTCTGCAGGTTTCGCGATGCTACTTGAGCTTATAAAAAATAGAAGCAGGCCTAGAGTCGGTAGCTTATGGAGTAAGTGGGTTATATAACGGGTAAACATCAAAATATGCTATTGTAGTTAATTTAATTGGCCGTAGTTTCTAGATTATATTTCTAGACTGAAGTTTACAGGTCAAAAAGAATCGGTCAATCATGATTGACCTTCAATTATTAAGTTATCTAAAGGGTTTAATGAGTTCATTTCTATTAAAAGCCGAAAATCTCGGTCTGAAGATTAATCAGCGACAAATTCTGGATAATATCAGTCTTAGTATAAATCCGGGTGAGATACTGACACTGATAGGCCCTAATGGCTCGGGTAAAACTACGTTGGTCAGGGTTTTATTGGGCTTAATCAAAGCTGATCAGGGGCAATTACACAAGAAAGCTAACCTGGTAACAGGCTATGTGCCTCAAAAAATGCATATTGATGTGGCGCTTCCTATGACGGTTAAGCGGTTTCTGCAAATGGGAATTAAGGCTAGTACGGATGAAATGGCGCATATGGCAAGCACATTAGGTGTGCTCCCGTTGTTAGAACAAGCGATTCAATCAGTTTCCGGTGGTGAGTTTCAGCGTATTTTATTGGCCAGGGCATTATTGCGTAAGCCCGATTTATTAGTGCTGGACGAACCCGCACAGGGCGTTGATATTAATGGTCAGCAGCAGTTGTATCAATTGATCTCATCTATTCGAGATGAGTTTGGCTGTGGTGTATTAATGGTATCCCATGATCTGCATTTGGTAATGGAGGCAACCGACCAGGTACTTTGTCTTAATACGCATATTTGTTGTACAGGTCATCCGGAAGCGGTGAGTCAGCATCCTGAGTATCTCAAGTTATTTGGCTCTTCCATGGATGGAATGGCTGTTTATACCCATAACCATAATCATTCTCACGATCTAAGTGGTGGAGTGGTAGAGCACAAGCACAGTGAGGGATGTAATCATGATCATTGATGATTTTATTGTTCGTGCTCTAATTGCCGGAATATTGGTAGTGCTGGTATCGGGGCCCCTGGGATGCGTCGTGGTCTGGAGACGTATGGCATATTTTGGTGATGCGTTGGCACACTCCGCACTGTTAGGAACATCTCTGGCTGTTATGTTAGATATTAATCCGTTAATTGGTGTGATGTTGATTGGCATAGTGTTGAGTTACTTATTAATACGCCTGCAAGCGGAAAAAGATCTTTCCAGTGATGCTATCCTCGGTATTTTGTCTCATGGTGCACTGGCTGCGGGTCTGGTGATGGTGGCGATCATGCAGTCAGAGGGGCAGCGTATAGATTTAATGGGTTATTTATTTGGCGATATACTCTCGGTTAGCTGGAGTTATCTAATATGGCTTAGTGGTATTTGTGTGATAGTGACAGGGTTGATCGGCTGGCTATGGCAATCAATTCTGGCTGTGGCCGTGCATGAAGAGCTGGCAAGATGTGAAGGGATTGCGGTTGACCGGGTGCGCCTGATTTTTATGTTGCTGATGGCCGTGGTGGTTGCAGTTGCGATGAAAGTTGTGGGTATTATTTTAATTACCGCATTATTAATTGTACCTGCAGCTAGTGCTCGAAGATTTGCAAAATCCCCTGAGTTGATGGCTATAGCAGCTATTGTATTTGGTTTGCTTTCAGTGTTGGGCGGCGTGTTTGCATCTATGCAATGGGATACGCCAGCAGGTCCATCTATTGTTTTAGTGTCGGTGTTTTTGTTTTTTGTTTCCAGGTTTAAAAAAACCGTTGGCTAGGTCTAATGGTGAATTCCTTTAGCGGCAGCATCAGGCAGGTGTTGTTATTAGATTTTTATCTCTAATTGTTTGGCAATAGCCTGTCTTGCTAATTGTGCGAGTTGTTTATTTGAAATATCCGATGCCTGCTTTAAGTGATCATCAATGGGTTTTAAAAAGTGTAGTTCGGCATTTAAAGGCTTAGATTTTGTTAGCCCAAAAACAGAGTCGATAAAACTTAAGTCGTCAATATACGGAACCAGTGGGTTAATCCCGCCTTTGTATGGGTAGCGTAAGGCAACCGGTTGAATTTGAACCTGTGCATTAATTGCGGCTTGTAGTAAACGGCCATGAAAGTTCCGAACGATTGATCCATCCGTGGTTGTGCCTTCAGGAAAAACAACAACACTGCCACCACTTTTCAGGCACTGGGTGATTTCACTAAGGGAGTTTTGTGCCGCACCGGTTTCACCTCGCTTAATAAATAAGGTTCCTGCTCGATGCGCGAACCAGCCTATTAGTGGCCAGGATTTGACTTCTGCTTTAGATAAAAAGTGTAGCGGTTGCTGAGATGCCAGAACAGGAATATCAAACCAGGAAATATGGTTCATAACATAGAGGGTTGCCTGCTTGTTCATTTCACCATGTACAAAAATGTGCGCTTTGAAAATATGACACAATCGATTGTTCCACCAGATAAACAGACGTGAAGCTGTGCTTGAATTGTGTATGCCATTGCGCACAAATAACAGGGTGAGGAACAGGCCGGAAATTAAATGCGAACTAATACGAAATAGTTTCCAGCTTATTATTAGGGATTTAAATGTTTTCAATGTTATGAATGTTTTTAACTATGAAAAGCGCATGGATAAATCCAGCGCTTTAATATCTTTAGTTAGCTCGCCAGTAGAAATATAATCGACACCGGTTTCGGCTATCGCGCGAATGGTTTTAAGTGTGACATTGCCCGAGGCTTCAAGCTGAGCTTTTTTATTATTAATTTTTACGGCCTGAATTAATAAATCCAGATCAAAGTTGTCGAGCATAATACGATCTACATTTGCGCTTAGTGCTTGCTGAAGTTCATCTAAATTTTCAACTTCAACCTCTATCATTAACTCCGGGCTGTAAAAACGCGCGGCTTTAACTGCTTCGGATATGCCACCTGCAGCGAGAATATGGTTTTCTTTAATTAAAACAGCATCAAATAAACCTACGCGGTGGTTATGACAGCCACCACAACTAACAGCATACTTTTGTGCAATTCGTAACCCTGGAATTGTTTTACGCGTGTCCAGTACTTTTACATGAGTACCTTCTACTGCTGCTGCGTATTGTGTAGCTTTAGTGGCGGTACCGGAAAATGTTTGTAAAAAGTTTAGCGCGCTACGTTCTCCTGTTAGCAAGGCGCGTGTTGAACCGCTTAATGAGCAAATTTGTTGCCCAGCCTCTACCTTGTCTCCATCATCTACATCCCACTCAATAAATATCTGCGGGTCTAATTGCGCAAAAACCTCCTCAAACCAGTCTATACCGCAGATGGTAGCAGCTTCACGGCTAATAACTGTGGCTAAACTAAAGTCATCTTTTGGAATGAGTTTGGCTGTCACATCGCCGCTACCAATGTCTTCAGTGAGAGCTGTGTGGACAATTTCTTCTATATAGCTGTGGGGTACGTGCATAAATTTCGTTAGTTTAATCGTTAATTGTTAGTTTAATCGTTAATTGTTAGTTTAATCGTTAGTGTACGTTTTATTTAATCAAATACTAGTCGAAGGCCTGCGAATATATGCCTTTGATGTGCCTGGTAAAAATTACGAAATGATGCGCGTTTAATATCTGGTCGAGTATATTGGCTTGCACCTTTTAGCACATAATGTTGGTTATCAAACCATGGCTGCGCCGAATCTTCATATGGAAACGCCTTAAAACCATCATAAGGGGCAATTGTGTTTTCACACCATTCCCACGCATCTGTAGTGCCTTTTATTAACTCCAGGCGAGCAGCTGTTTCCCACTCATGCTCATGGGGCAGGCGACCACCGGCCCAATTGGCAAATGCGCAGGCTTCATAATGGCTTATGCCATAAACTGAATCATTAATATTAAGATCACAAGGTCCTGTGTGGCTAACCCCATACCATTGTTCCTGTTCGTTTTGATACCAGTGCTCAGGATGCTGAATATTATTTTCTTCACGCCATTGCCAACCCGATTCGCTCCATAACATTTTGTTTTTATATCCATCATCTTCTATAAAAAGCAGGTATTGAGCATTTGTAACAGGTGTGTTTGCTATAAAAAAATCGTCAATGTGAACTTCATGCGCGGGTAATTCATTATCAAAAGAAAATGGTTTTTCACCTCCAACAGGGTAAAGTCCCGTTTTAACCTGTGATATATTTTTAATAAGAGCCTGAGTTTTTAATGGGGACTGTGGCTTGTAGGGGTGATTTTTCTTATCCTTATTATGCTTTTTCAGGGCAATTTGATTCAATACCATGTATATGGATTCATAATGTCGGGCATAATGCTGAATAATGAAATTTTCAATGAATTCATCTTTGTATAATGGGTGATCACAAAGCGGTAGCGATTGTTGTATTAGTAGTAGGTCATTACTGTCCTGTTGGTCAGTGATTTCTGTAATTAGTAGCTGTAGCGGGGGGAGTCGAGGCCCACGTTCTGATACAGGGCAATTGCCGGCAAAAAATAATGATTTATCAGAGGTGAATTGATCGTCACCCTGGATTACTTCATGTAACCAGTAATTCTCTATAAACATACCATGTCCCAAATACCAGCCAGCGGGGCTTAAATCATGATGGTATTGCAGTCGGTATTGAATATCGTTTAAGCCCTCAAATAGCTTACGGGTCTTGTTTTGTATGCCGCGAAGGCGAATTAAGGTGGCTAGTGAAGTTGTCACAAATTTCAGTATCTCTATTTTTGCGTAATATTATCATAGGCAGACAGGCAGTAAAAAACTTTGCCACAAACAGCCTATTTATCAGCTAAGTGATTCAACATTGCATATACTCATATAGGTTAAAACGAAAACTACATATTTCTTTGTTTTAGTAAATAACATACCGAGATATAAGAGAAGACATTAATGGATACAAACCTATGACGCAAGGCCTGGTGCAATGGCAGAAAAAATTATCTGATAAACAGCTTCCAATTTTAATGCGTACAAAAACAGATGTGCAGGCGTTAATTGACCAGTCTCAGTTATCGGTTATGCAATATGCCGCACCCATTGTTTATGATGCCGGTTTCAGTGCGCGTATCTTTCGACATGTTAATACACAGCGCAAATCTTCGGGTAAGAACCCGCTAACAACAATGGGTAATGTCTTGTCCCATTTGGGGCAATCTGCTTTTCAGAATTTTCTAGACGCCACTCCCTTGCTTGAAGATCTTGATTTGCCGGAAAAAAACATACAGGGTTATATGCGGGTGATGGGGCAGGCATGTCATGCCTCTTTGCAGGCGACAGATTGGGCTTTGCAAAGAAATGTTGCAGAAACTGAAGAGACACAGCTAGCTGCATTGTTGCAAAATACAACCGAGCTAATACTCTGGTGTTATGGCGGTGATGTGATGCCAAAAATTGAAGAATTATGTTATGTAAATAAGGTGAGTTACGAGAAAGCCACTGCCTCAGTGTTAGGTTGTGGTATGCGAGAATTGGGCAGCAAACTAGCTGCTGAATGGAATCTTCCTGAAATGGCTGTAGATGGCCTGATAACAAAGCAGGATAATTTTACACTGGCTACGGGAGTTTCACTGGCATCAGAACTTAGCAGAATAGTAGCTTTAGACTGGTACGGTAAAAATGCGAAGAGTGTTATTCAGTGTATAGCAAAATATAAAGGAAAATCAGAAGTTGAGATAGAGCGCCGCTTGCACTTAATTACGGTTAATGTAAATGATGTTTTGATAGCAAGAGGTTATGCAGCGCCGGCTTTTTCATTGTTTATGCTGGCAGATGATAACTATAAATATCCACAGTTTATTTTAGAAAAACCAGAAGATGAAAATGAATCTTTAAATAAAACTAGTGAGTCTGAGACAAGGCTAAAAAATAGTCCGCTCAAAGATACACAGAAAAGCACTAAGTCTGTAGACAAAGCGCCGGTATCCAGAGAAGCTATTTTAGAAAAAATAAAAGCCAGGCAATTAGCTGCTAAGCAGGCAGAAGAAAAACCTGTAAAGCCAGTCTTGTCGGAGGCTAAACCTGATGTTAAGCCTGTTGATCCATCTGCGATAAAAAATACTGCTATAAAAAAAGCAGATAAAGAAAGACATGCTTCTGTTACAAAAGAAAAGAAAAAAATCACACCAGCTAATACAGCCCCCGTGAGTAAGGAGCTTGCAGAATCCATTAAAGAATTTAAGCTAATGGTGTCTCAGGCAAAACCAGCTCATGACTTAATTGAGCATATAGTTAAAGCCTGTTTGTTGTGTGGTGTTGAGCGGAGCGTATTTGTTATTAAATTACCCAATAAAGATTTATTAGTATCACGCTATTCCGCCCAGGTTTCCGAGGATATAGCAATCAGGTCATTAAAAATACCTGTCAATGAACCGCATGTTTTTAAACTTTTAATGGAGAAAAGTCGTAACCTTTTTTTAAATGACTCGAACTCCGCAAAGTACTGGAACTTTATTCCTGATTCAGTGAAATTAGCTATTGGTGTGCGGCGGTTTTTTGCAATGTCTATTTTTGTTAATAATCATGCAATGGGTTTGATGTACGCTGATAAGGTAAAGGGTGAGTTGACTCAGGCTGAATTTATGCAGTTTCAGGGGCTTTGTCGCTTGTTGTCAAAAGGGATTATCCAGTCTGCGCACAATAAAAGAAAATAGTTTTTTATGATGGCTATTTTTAGGAACCAATAATATAGTTCTCTATTTTATAATAGGTGTTTATAGTACGTGATGAAAATGTGATAACTTGGTGACATCCTTGTGAAATTTAGTTGTTATCTTTCTTGTGAACCTCAGAAATCATGAGGAAGAAAAATACTAACTGATAAAATCACAGGAGCTCCACTCATGAAAATATTACCGCTCACTTTAGCCATGGCCTCTTGCCTGGTGTTTTCAAACGTAATGGCGAAAGGTAATGGGTCTAACGATTTAAATGCTTACCATGTGACGATTACCAATACAACGCTGCACCATGTAATTACACCACCTGCTGTTATTGCTCACAATAAACACTTTAAGTTATTTAAGATAGCAGAAGAAGCTTCTGCAGAGTTATCTGTTATGGCGGAGAGTGGAAATGTTTCACCATTGTTAAGTTCTCTTGAAAATCATCCTTATGTTTCTGCAGTTATGACATCATTAGATCAAACGCCACCGGTTATTTTGCCTGGTCACTCATTAACAGTAGAAATAAAGGCACCAAAGAAAACTTATTTTACTGTGGCAGCTATGTTAGCAACAAGTAACGATGCCTTTACTTCTGTTACATTGAAGGCGCCTAAAGAGAATAGATATTCAGTGGCTATGGGGATGACATATGATGCGGGCTCAGAAGATAATAATGAATTGTGTATCGATATTCCAGGTCCTCCCTGTGGTGGCACAAATGCAATGATCGAGGGTGACGGAGAAGGTTTTGTTACAATTCATAACGGCGTGCACGGAATTGGTGATTTAGTGCCGGCAGATTTAGACTGGCGTGGCCCGACCTCAATGGTTCGTGTACATAATGCTGGAGATTAGATCTATTTGCTGTTGGGCAGAAGCTGAACTTCACAGTTTGATTTACTCGACGTAAAAAAACCTGTTAGAGAGCGCACCCATCCCTAATGGATGCGCTCTCTAATACATATTCAATTTCTCTATGTCATGTTGGCCTATGATAAGAAATTCAAAGCTTCCAGCTTTTATTGTTTCCCATTCATTGTCATTACCTAATACGATATATATGAGTTATAGTTCATTGATTAGCAATATTTTAGTAGCTAATTTTTCGTATCAGGTTTATAGGTTTTTAATATAAATTTTTGAATTTCTTTGTGCGTTATACATATCTCGGCGTTGTATAGGAATTTGTTTCAGATCGCCCTCAATAAAGCCCTTTTCTATAAACCAGTGGGCTGTGTGTGTGGTTAATATAAATAGCCTGCTTATTTTTTGCTGAATACACTGCTGTTGAATATGTTGTATTAATTCACCAGCACGCCCCTGTTTTTGATAGTCGATGTGAACGGCAACACAGGCAAGCTCTGCGCATTGATTGTCATATGGATAAAGCGCTGCACAGGCAACGATCATTCCGTCTCGCTCTATCACGGTAAACTGTTCTATTTCTAATTCAAGCTGTTCACGTGAGCGGTGTGCTAAAATTTGCTGGTCTTCCAGTGGTTTGATGAGTTCGAGTATGCCGCCAACATCATTAATATTTGCCTGGCGTAAACCTTCATAGGTATCGGTAGTGATCATGGTGCCACTACCGTCACGGGTATATAACTCTAATAATAAAGCCCCGTCGGTTTCATGGCTAATTAAGTGTGCTCGACGTACACCTTTTTTACAGGCGCCGACTGCGCTGCAGAGATGCAGTTGTGTGATTTCATCATTGAAGTTTTTTTCTGCAAGTGATTCTGCTTCACTTAAATTCAACTGATGAATTATTTTTTGCTGTTCATTTTTTACGCCGGTAGCTGGCATCATAAAAATAAGTTTATCAGCACCCAGGGCACCGGCAGCGGCGGTGGCTACATCTTCTGCACGACAGTTAAAGGCTTCGCCACTGGGTGAGTAACCAATGGGTGATAATAAAACAATATTGTTCAGAGTTAGTTGTTGTTGTATCGCATTAGTATCTACCTTACGAATGTCTCCGGTAAAACCAAAATCGACACCTTCACGAATACCGTAGGGTCTTGCTGTTACAAAATTTCCAGATATGACCTTTAGGGCCGCCCCCGACATGGGTGTGTTAATGAGGCCTTTTGATAACTGGGTTTCGATATTCACACGAACCTGCCCAACGGCCTGCTCAATACCCGGTAAGGTTTCCGCTGGGGTAATGCGCCAGCCATCATGAAATGTAGACTTAAGGTTAAGTGTTTTCAATTGTTGTTTTATTTGTGGCCGAGCACCGTGTACCAGCACCAGCTTTACACCCAGACTATTGAGTAGAGCTATATCATGAATTAAATGGGCAAACCCTGCGTGGTTAATAGTTTCACCAGAAATATAAATAACAAACGTGCGACCGCGATGGCTATGAATATAGGGTGAAGATCCACGGAACCAGTCGACGTATTGTTGTTTTGGTGAAGTCATTGCTGCCTTTATTTGCTCGTTTAGTATTTAACTAGTCATTATATTGTGCTGCTATAGTACATAGCGCCAAAAAGCTTCGGTCTATTCCCGGTGGAAATGCTTTATAACAGAGTAGTTCGACTCTGCATGATTAAACTATGTAACGTAATAAAATAATGTATCTAATCTTGAATACAAAATTTATAAATCAATTGTCTTAATAAATCAACAGTAGGCTGAATGCGGTTAACCTCTAAGTACTCATCTGGCTGGTGCGCCTGTGCAATATCCCCGGGCCCCAATACAATAGTTTCTATACCCAAATCAGTCAAATAGGGGGCCTCGGTGCCGAAGGCAACGCTACCTGCCAGTGCGCCGGTAAGTTTTTCAGCAGCTTTAACTAGCGCAGATTCTGCCGGAGTTTCCATGGCAGGGATACCAGAAAATAATGGCAGGGTTTGTAATTTGAAGCCATGTTCGGGCATGATTTTCTGTAAGCGCTTGTTCAGCTCGTTACGTAAATCCGCTAAATTCATGCCAGGTAAGGGACGAATATCAATATGTAATTCGCAGGCACCACAAATTCTGTTGGGGTTGTCTCCACCGTGAATATGGCCAAAATTCATGGTGGGTACGGGGACTTCGAATAGGCCATTGGTATATTGTTGTTGCAGCTCGTTTCGCCAAATCAGTAATTCTGCAATCACCTTATGCATTGCTTCTAGTGCATTATGGCCATAATCCGGGTTACTGGAGTGACCGGCAAGCCCGGTAATGCGAATAGATTCCATCATAATGCCCTTATGCATACGAATAGGTTTCATGCCGGTTGGTTCACCTATTACCGCATAACGTGCTGCAGGTTTACCGGCATCTACCAACGCCTTGGCACCGGCCATGGTGGTTTCTTCGTCTGATGTAGCGAGAATGATGAGAGGTTGTTGGTATTCGTTTTGTTCAAAGCTGATAGCGGCTTCAATAGCCAACGCCAGAAAGGCTTTCATGTCTGAGGTGCCTAAGCCATAAAACTTGCCATCTTCTTCTGTTAACTTGAAGGGGTTATGCTGCCAGCGATCTTCATCATATGGCACAGTATCGGTATGGCCAGCTAAAATCAGGCCACCTGACCCCGTACCTAATGTTGCTATTAAATTAGCTTTACCGTCATCCACTTCTAACTCTTCAACCTGAAACCCCAGCTCACTCAACCAGTTGGCCAGAAGGTGTATGACCGGTAAATTACTCTGGTCGATTTGAGGGTTAACGCAGCTTACAGAGGGCGTAGCAATAAGCTGCTGAATCATCTCCAATGTAGTCGGTTGTTTTCTGGTCTTATTCAAGAGAGTGGCTCATATTAAGAGGGGGATTGTTTTTTTGTAGAAGTATTTTGGCTGGCTTCATGTTCCAGCATGCTTACACCGTTAAGGGAGCACTTTAAAATTTCCTGACGTAATACTTCAATTGCTTCGGGGCGAGTAAATCCTTTGCGCCAGGCCAGAGCAACACGTCGCTGCGGTGTAGGGTTAGAAAAGGGAATCATCTCAATTAGAGGAGTGTTAGCAGATTTTTGCTTCGAGCTGGAGGGGAGCACCGTAATACCAGTACCACTAGCCACCATTAAGCGGATTGTTTCCAGTGAGCCACCGGCAAGGCTTTCTTGCAGGTTACCTGATGAGCTGCAGTCTGGGCAAGATTGTAAAACCTGGTCGCGGAAACAGTGGCCAGGGCCGAGCAACAGTAAGTTTTCCTGAGCAAGTTCATTAACTTTAATCTGTTGACGATCTTTCCAGTGATGGCTTGACGGTATGACGACTTCAAAGGGTTCATCATAAACGGCCTGGGTAATAATTCCCGCTTCATTAAATGGCAGGGCAATAAGAATAACATCAAGCTTCCCCCGCTTTAACTGCTCAGAGAGTACCGCAGTGAAATTCTCCTCCAGACGTAATTGCATCTGTGGGGCACGTTTATGTAATCGAGGAATAAGCTCGGGTAACAGATAGGGGGCAATGGTATAGATGGCACCCAGGCGCAAAGGAGGTGCGAGTGGGTCCTGATGTGTTTGTGCTAGTGCTTTTAGATGCGAAGCCTGATCAAGTACCTTTTGTGCTTGCTCAATAATTTGTTCGCCCTGTTCGGTTATACGTAATTCGTTACGCGCTTCACGTTCAAAAATATTAAGCTCTAATTCTTCTTCAAGCTTTTTAATACCGAGGCTCAGGGTCGGCTGACTAACAAAACAAGCCTTAGCGGCACGACCGAAGTGTTTGTATTGTGCTACGGCAACGATATATTTAAGTTCTGTAAGTGTCATGAGTGATTGAAAAATCCTATTAAACTTCATTCAAGCATAAGATAATTGTTTTTTTTGTCAATGCATTTGGTGTTGTCTGGGATATTTAAAAATCTTTTTGCTACACATTTAGTTAGAAAGTGCGTTGTTTTGTGCATGTTGTTAGAGAAGTTAAATGGGTGGTTAAAGGTTTAGAGTTTAAGGTTAGTCGCAGGTCATAAACCTTAGGTTAAAAGTGGGTTCTTAATAGAAGAACCCACTTTTTTGTGTTTTGGTCTTAAGACTTAAGACATATGACTTACGACTTAGAAATTATTCATTTACAATATCAGTCTATAAAAATTTCAAAGCAACCGCTAAAAGGTAAATCATGCCAGTATATCGTTCAAGAACCTCCACCCATGGCCGCAACATGGCAGGTGCCCGTGCGCTTTGGCGTGCCACAGGCATGAAAGACGGCGACTTCGAAAAACCGATTATTGCGATTGCAAATTCATTCACTCAGTTTGTTCCCGGGCATGTACATTTAAAAGACATGGGGCAGTTGGTGGCGCGTGAAGTTGAAAAAGCCGGTGGTATTGCTAAAGAGTTTAATACTATTGCTGTTGATGATGGCATTGCGATGGGACATGGAGGCATGCTTTATTCTTTGCCTTCACGTGAAATTATTGCTGACTCAGTGGAGTATATGGTGAATGCACATTGTGCTGACGCTATTGTGTGTATTTCAAATTGCGACAAAATCACTCCAGGCATGTTATTGGCTTCGATGCGTTTAAATATACCCGTGATCTTTGTTTCCGGCGGACCAATGGAGTCGGGTAAGTCAAAGCTGGTTGGTGAAGAGGTTGTTCACCTGGATCTGGTTGATGCCATGGTTATGGCGGCTGACTCAAATAATTCCGATGAGCTCGTGGAACAGGTTGAGCGCTCTGCTTGTCCAACCTGTGGTTCTTGCTCGGGTATGTTTACCGCAAACTCAATGAACTGTTTAACTGAGGCGCTAGGCTTGTCTTTACCTGGAAATGGTTCGTTATTGGCAACCCATGCATATCGTGAGGCGCTTTTTCTGGAGGCAGGTCGTCGAATTGTAGCGATAACTAAAGACCATTATGAAAATGACAATTACGACATGTTGCCTCGCTCGATTGCTAATTTTAAAGCTTTTGAAAATGCTATGAGCCTGGACATCGCGATGGGGGGATCAACTAATACTGTGTTGCATTTATTAGCAGCAGCTCAGGAAGGTGAGGTCGACTTTACCATGGATGATATAGATCGTCTGTCACGTAAAGTGCCCAACCTTTGTAAAGTTGCACCGGCAACGTCTAAATATCACATGGAAGATGTGCATCGTGCTGGTGGCGTGATGGGGCTTCTAGGTGAGCTTGATCGAGCAGGTTGTTTGCATACTGAGTTACCAACAGTACATAGTGCTAGCATGGCAGATGCGCTGGAAAAATGGGATCTGGCTGTAACTGATGATGAAGAAGCGAAAAAATTATTTTCAGCTGCTCCCGGAAATGTACCAACGCAACAGGCTTTTTCTCAGGAAAAAGTTTGGCCACTGGATACTGACCGTGCGGGTGGATGTATACGTAATCTTGAAAATGCCTATTCACTAGATGGTGGCCTGGCTGTTTTGTTTGGTAATATTGCCGAGTTAGGTTGTATCGTAAAAACTGCCGGCGTTGATGAAGATAATTTAACGTTTACTGGTAGGGCGCGAATTTTTAATTCACAGGATGCAGCCGTTGAAGCTATTTTAAATGACAATGTTGTTGCGGGTGATGTGGTTGTAATCCTTTATGAGGGCCCCAAGGGCGGCCCAGGTATGCAGGAAATGCTATACCCAACATCGTATTTGAAATCAAAGGGGCTGGGTAAAGCCTGTGCCCTGTTAACTGATGGAAGATTCTCTGGTGGCACATCAGGTTTATCTATAGGTCATGCATCACCGGAAGCGGCTGAGGGTGGTGCTATTGGCCTGGTTGAAGAGGGCGACAAAATAGAAATTGATATTCCTAACCGTTCAATTAACCTGGCAATATCAGTTGAAGAATTAACGCAGCGTAGAAACGCGATGCAAGCAAAAGGTTCTGATGCGTGGAAGCCGCTAGGTCGTGAGCGCGTAGTAAGTGATGCGTTGAAAGCTTATGCTGCGATGACAACGAGCGCTGCGCGTGGAGCTGTTAGAGATGTTAGTCAGCTAGAAAAATAGTTTTTAAATGAGTGAATTGTTCGTTTTAGGTTATTAGTTGTAAGTCAAAGTAAAAGTTCTCCTTCGTAAGGAGGGCTTTTAATTTATGAGTGACGATTGTCATTTCAAAAGTCATCTTTAAAAGGTAAATGATGAAAATAGGAACCCCTTTATCCCCATCCGCAACAAAAGTCATGTTGCTCGGCGCAGGCGAGCTTGGTAAAGAAGTTATTATTGAATTACAACGCTTTGGTGTGGAAGTGATTGCAGTTGATCGTTATGAAAACGCTCCGGGGCATCAGGTTGCGCATCGTGCTTATGTTATAGATATGGCAGATGGTGATGCCTTAAAAGCCCTGGTTAAAAAAGAACGCCCTGATTTGATTGTGCCGGAAATTGAGGCAATAGCGACTGATATGCTAGCGGTAATTGAAGAAGAGGGTTTAGCTGAAGTTATTCCTACCGCGCGTGCTACCCAGCTCACCATGAACCGAGAAGGTATTCGTCGACTGGCAGCGGAAGATTTAAAGCTGGAAACATCAGCTTATGCCTTTGCTGATAATTTGGAAGAGTTACAGCAAACGGCAAAGCTAATTGGTTTTCCCTGTATTATTAAACCGGTTATGTCTTCATCGGGTAAAGGTCAGTCACGGCTGGAAAATGAAAGTGATGTAGAAGTTGCATGGCAATATGCTATGAACGCGGGGCGAGTTAATCATGGAAGAGTCATAGTTGAAAGTGTGGTCGAGTTTGATTATGAAATAACTCAGTTAACCGTAAGGGCTTTAGATTCTGAGGGTGAAATAGAGACGCATTTTTGTGCGCCCGTAGGTCATATCCAGAAAAATGGTGATTATGTTGAAAGCTGGCAACCTCAACCTATGTCTGCTATTGCATTAGATAAATCCAGAGAAATAGCTGAAAAAGTGACCACCGCCCTTGGTGGTCGAGGAATATTTGGTGTTGAGTTGTTTGTTAAAGGTAATGAGGTCTATTTTAGTGAGGTAAGTCCAAGGCCTCATGATACGGGGCTGGTTACTATTATTACGCAATGGCAGTCCGAATTCGCACTGCATGCGAGAGCAATATTAGGTTTGCCTGTCGATTCTAGTTTGCGCTGTGAAGGCGCAAGTGCGGTGATTTATGGGGGAAAGGATGCTGCAGGTATAGCATTTGAAAATGTAGATAAAGCTTTGGCTGTGCCCTCAACTGAAATTCGCCTGTTTGGTAAGCCTGAAGCATTTGAAAAGCGACGTATGGGTGTCGCTGTGTCCAGTGGTAATTCCATAGATGAAGCTCGGGGTCGGGCACGCTTAGCTGCATCCATTGTTATACCGGTGTAAAGAAATATAAAGCCTGGGTTTAGAAATAATTACACCTAGTTTTACAGTGGTTTTGAACTACACTTCGGTGTATCTAGTTTGAAACCATAATCAAGGATAATCGTTAAATGCCAGATACAAAATCACCCCGCGCGTCAACCGCGGCTCATCCAGATTTGGACTGGAGTCAGGTAAAAGAAACTGTGTTAATGCTTAAGTTGGCGGCTGCCCAGGTGGAGTATTCATTAAAGGATGGCTCAAACTCAGTTAATACCCTAACAGATTCATTTACTGGAATGGCGGGCAGTATTAAGGCGATTGAGTTAAGTGCAGCAGAATTGTTTGAAAAATATAATATTTCAGAGAGTGACCAGGAAGTTGTAGTAGATAGTTGTCAGCAGGTAGCCGGGAAAATGCAGCAGGCTATTATAGCTTTTCAGTTTTATGACACTTTGGTGCAAAGAATGGACCACGTTGTAAATAGCCTGTCCAGACTGGGTGACCTGGTGAGTGACCCAGCGAAGTTGTATTCCCCCATTGAATGGGGCGTATTGCAGGAGGCGATCCGTAGTCGCTACACCATGGAGAGGGAGCGTGAGTTATTTGATGCTATTCTCAATGGTGAAGATATGATGGACGTGCTGGAAAAGATGCATAAGGTAGCAACCATTGATGATGATATTGAGCTTTTTTAATAAATTTGCTCATGCAAGCTATGGCTTAGCTTGTTTAGCTAGCGTGAGTTGTTAACTAAGTCGTCTAAATATCTATTTTTATTCAATTTTTTCTTTACCTTTGTTTTTTGTTGAGCTATTGTTCTATCAACTAAATGATAAAAACAGGATAAGACTTTGCCACGCCTAGCTGACGTAGTTTCTCAAACAATCCGATCCATTAGCCCTGAAGCCTTATCAGAGCGTCTTTTCAAAGACCCTTTAGCCCGTTGGTGGCAAACATATCAGCAAAAACTTAAATCGAGCGGGTATGATGGAGAAGTGCAGGGTGCTTTCTTTATAGCTAGCTTCGCAGCGATGGGGCATGTCGCAAAATGCGATGGACGAATTAAGGGAGTGGAAATTGAGTTGGCGACACAGGTAATGGATCACCTGAAATTAAACGCAGAGCAAAAACAATTAGCAATACGCCTGTTTAATGAGGGTAAGCACGAAGATTTTACCTTAGATACCTTGTTATGGCGTTTCAAGCGTCAATGTGGCCATCGCGTAAGTGTTGTGCAGGTTTTTGTCGAAATTCAGTTAAAAATGGCTTATGCAGATGCAAGCCTGAATGAAAAAGAAATAAAAATTATCAAGCGTATGTGTAAGCGTCTTGATGTCTCGGAGTCAATTTATACGCGTATTGAGCGTCGTGTAAGAGCTGAGAAAAAAGCAGCAAACCAGCCGTTGACAAGTGGACCCAAAAAAGTTTTTAGTCTGGTTGATGCATATGACATGTTAGGTCTTACTCGCTGGGCAAATCAAGATCAAATCAAGCAGGCATACCGCCGAATGATGAGTCAATTTCATCCAGACAAGATGGTGGCTCGTGGTGCATCTGATGTAGAAGTTATTGAGGCGCATGATATTGTTCATGATATTCAGTGTGCTTATGAAGTGTTGCTGAAATCAAAGCGAATGCGATAGTATATAGTCTTAAGTTAAAGTCTTACCCTGGGCTCCGTCTGGGCGTGTATATCGGGAAGCTATGCTTCCCGTTTTGTATATTGCGCAGTTGTTAAAGTTAAAAAAATCATTTTAATACATTCAGCTTTGGAACTAATACGTGTCAAAATCCACAGAAAATGCTCTCTATAATCTCATTCCAGATCTTTTACACGAACGAGTTTCTCGGCATTGGCAAGATTGGCAAACCGCTTGCGAATCAATAGATCAAAACCCACAAGAAAAAACAGACTTATCTTTGCTTGGAAAAGTATGGGCCTGTAGTGAGTTTATCGCGATAACGATGAACCGTAACCCACAACTGTGGTTTGATTTGTTACAGGATAATTCCCTTGAATTAAGCTTCACACTTGAAGACTATCGCCAGAAACTCAATGCTCGGCTTGAAGTAAATGTAGCATTAAATGATGCCGTGTTAATGAAGCAATTGCGATTGTTTCGCGCACAGCAAATGTTGCGTATTGCATGGAGAGACCTGACTGATTGCGCAAGTACAACAGAAACCTTATGTAATTTAACAGATCTTGCTGAGGCCTGTGTCGATATAACACTAGAAACACTACATCAGGATCAGTGTAAACAGTTAGGCGTGCCACTTAATTCGCAGGGGGAAGAGCAGCGTTTAGTTGTTTTAGGTATGGGGAAATTGGGTGGGCATGAGCTTAATTTTTCTTCTGATATTGATCTGATATTTTGTTTTGAAGAAGAAGGTGAAATATCTGGCCCACGATCGTTAGCAAATAGTCAGTTTTTTATTCGTTTAGGTCAGCGGTTTATAAAAGCTATTAATGATGTCACTGGTGATGGATTTGTATTTAGGGTTGATATGCGTTTAAGACCTTATGGCGATAGCGGCCCTTTGGTGATGAGTCAGGCAGCATTTGAACAGTATTATCAGACTCAGGGACGTGACTGGGAACGATACGCGATGATAAAAGCCCGTGTTATTGGGGGTGATCGCGTTCAGGGGCAGCTGGTGATGGATATGCTTAAACCCTTTATATATAGACGCTATTTAGATTTTGGTGCATTTGAATCTATTCGTGATATGAAGGAAATGATTAGTGCTGAAATTCGTCGTAAAGGTAACCAGAATAATATTAAGTTAGGTTTGGGTGGTATTCGGGAAATAGAGTTTATAGGCCAGACATTTCAGCTGTTGCGCGGGGGAAGTGATTCAGAATTACAAACTCGCGGTATTTTAAATGTGCTTAATTTGTTAGCAGAGAAAAATTATTTGGATCATAAAGAAGTAGACTCATTAATTGGCAGTTATGATTTTTTACGTCGTCTGGAAAACCGTTTGCAAATGTATGCGGATGCGCAAACACATTTGTTGCCCGATGCAGAGGCGCAGCAGATGAGCATGTCATTGGCAATGGGTTTTGAAAGCTGGGATGGGCTGTTTAAAGCCTGTGATAAACATCGTCAATCTGTACAGAAAACATTTACACAGTTGCTACATAACTCAGAAACAGCTTCTGAGGAAAATTCAGATCAAAAAGAAAATTCAATTAAATCTCTGTGGCTTCACCAGCAGGACGAGGAAGATGCGTTGCTTATACTTGAGAATTCAGGTATGGCCGATGCTGCTGAAGTGTATTATTTAATTGATCAATTTAAAAAATCGTCTCAGCTAAAATCAATGACTGCAACCGGACGGCAGCGTCTGGATACCCTGATGCCTACACTGCTTATTTCGATCATTGGGCAGGGTGATTCTGCAGAGGTATTGAAGCGCTTGCTGGGTTTGGTGCAAGCGGTCTTGCGTCGTAGTGTTTATCTTTCATTGTTAAATGAGTACCCGCAAGCACTAAAACAACTGATTACTCTATTTGCAGCCAGTACCTGGCTGGCACAGTTACTTAGTCGATATCCGGTGTTACTAGACGAGTTACTTGATCCGCGTAGCTTATATCAAATTCCAACGAGCTTAAAATTAAAGCAGGAACTAAGCAATATACTTGATCGAGTTGAAGGAGACGAAGAGCAGCAAATTGAAGCTTTAAGAAAGTTTAAGCAAGCACAGGTATTGAAGATTGCGGTAATGGATATTGCTGGAGTACTGGATGTATTTGAAGTAAGTGAGCAGTTAAGCGTTATTGCTGAGACTTTGCTGGATCAGGTAATGCTATTAGCCTGGGATTGGATGGTTGCTAAGCATGGGGAGCCCATGTGTGTGATTGAGGGTAAAAGTTACAGACCAACAATGGCAGTGGTGGCCTATGGAAAGATGGGTGGTCGGGAGCTGAGTTATAGTTCTGATCTTGATCTGGTCTTTTTACATGATAGTCAGGGTGAGCAACAGCAAACAACGGGTGATCGTACTCTTGATAATACGAGTTTCTTTGCACGAATGGCGCAGCGTGTTATTCAGTTAATTAGTCTGCAAACTGCTAATGGTCGCTTGTATGAAACAGATATGCGCTTACGCCCCGATGGAAATGCAGGCATGTTAGTTAGTAGTGTGCAGGCATATGAGCGTTATCAGCAAGAAAAAGCCTGGACATGGGAACATCAGGCATTAATTCGTGCCAGAATAATGTGTTCGAGTGAACATTTAAAGGCAGAATTTGATAGAATTCGTTGTTCAATCTTGAAGCGCCAAAGAGATAAGGCTACGCTGGCAACAGAAGTAGTGAAAATGCGTGAAAAAATGCGTGATGCTTTGGGTTCAAAGCATGGTGCTGGGCAGTTTCATATAAAGCAGGATGCGGGCGGATTGGTTGATATAGAGTTTATCGCACAATTTGGTGTTTTGTTATGTGCATCTAAAGCCGAACGCCTTACAGAGCATACAGCAACCAGAAAAATACTGATGCAACTGGTTGAATGTGATTTATTTAATGTAGACCAGGCACAGTGTTTATATGATGCCTATAGAGAATTTCGAACCTGTAGTCATCAGCGAGCTTTACAGCAGTTATCGTCTTTGGTTGAAAGTAATGATTTAGACTTACTTAAAGATAAAGTAAAAGAAATATGGCTACATGTTTTTGAAAAACAGGTAATCTCAGAAAAGAAACCTCTGTAAATAGAGGTGGTTATTAAATATTTAGGAGTATAAGTATGCAAACCATGGCAGATCGCGATGGTGTAATCTGGTTTGACGGGGAATTAGTTCCCTGGCGCGAAGCTAAGGTACATGTTTTAACCCACACTCTGCATTATGGTATGGGTGTATTTGAAGGTGTTCGTGCCTATAAAGCTGAACAGGGCACTGCTATTTTTCGTCTTCAGGAACATACAGATCGTCTGTTTGATTCAGCGCATATTATGCGAATGGATATGCCTTACGACAAAGATGAAATAAACGAAGCGCAACGTACGGTAGTGCGAGAAAATAATTTAGAGTCAGCTTACCTTAGACCAATGGCATTTTATGGTTCAGAGGGTATGGGTCTGCGTGCGGACAATTTAAAAACCCATGTGATAGTCGCCGCCTGGGAATGGGGTGCGTATCTTGGTGAAGATAATCTGAAAAATGGTTTAAGAATTCACACTTCTTCTTATACACGTCACCACGTGAATATCAGTATGACTAAAGCGAAAGCTAATGGTCATTATATAAATTCCATGCTGGCGCTACAGGAGGCTATCAGCGATGGATATGATGAAGCGATGTTACTTGATCCTGAAGGATATGTAGCGGAAGGCAGTGGTGAGAATATATTTATCGTTAAAAATGGTGTGATATATACACCAGACTTAACCTCTGCACTAAATGGTATAACACGAAATACAATATTTAGATTTTGTAAAGAACTAGGTATTGAAATAGTCGAAAAGCGTATTACCCGTGATGAAGTCTATATTGCAGATGAGGCGTTCTTTACAGGTACTGCAGCTGAAGTTACACCTATACGTGAAGTAGATAATCGATTGATTGGTGCCGGTACCAGAGGTCCAGTTACAGAAAAACTACAAACGCTATATTTTGATGTAGTACACGGCAGAAAAGAAATTGATGCAGGCTGGTTAACTACCGTTGGCTAGTAAGCGTTAAATATGTATAGGTCGCATTAGGCGGCCTTTTTTAAGCTCGCTATAAGCTGCGAACATAGTCATAAAGAGAAAACAAATGACCGCTCAAAATAACTTATCAACACCCAATACAAAAAATAGCTACGAAATTACTCAGGATGATGTGCCGGTGCATTGTCCAATGCCCGGTTCCAGTTTGTGGAATTCTCACCCGCAGGTATTTATAGCTCTTGATAAAAATGGTGATGGTAAGTGCCCTTATTGTGGTGCTGAGTATCATTTGAAATAAGAGAAATAAACTGCGATTATTTTATAGATATAGATGCTCATTAGGGATGTTGTGATTTGTGGTTTTACGGGGCATAACAGAGAACAGTGTTATATAGCAGAAGATAGTGACATTACGATTCGGTCTTTTGGTGGTGTAGCTACGTTTTAATTAATATTACTTGAGTGCTTGTTTAAAGTGCAGGGTTCACAAGTTAAAGGTTGTATATATGTTTAATGATAAGAGTATATTAATAACTGGGGGTACAGGCTCCTTTGGTAAAAAATATATAAAAATGATACTTGAGAAGTATCAGCCTGAACGCATCATTGTTTTATCCAGAGATGAGTTGAAACAGTTTGAAATGCAGCAAGTATATAATGCACCTTGTATGCGATATTTTCTTGGTGATGTGCGTGATCTGAATCGCTTGAATGAAGCCATGGAAGGAGTTGATTATGTGATACATGCTGCGGCTATGAAGCAGGTTCCAGCCGCAGAATATAACCCAATGGAATGTATTAAAACTAATATCAATGGTGCAGAAAATGTAATTAAGGCCGCAATTAAAAATAGCGTTAAAAAAGTAATTGCATTGTCTACTGATAAAGCTGCAAATCCAATAAATTTATATGGTGCCACGAAGTTGGCAAGTGATAAATTGTTTGTAGCAGCTAACAATATGGTTGGCAAAAAAGATACACGTTTCTCTGTTGTTCGATATGGCAATGTAGTTGGTTCTAGAGGATCGGTAGTGCCTTTTTTTGAAAAACTTATTGCTGAAGGTGTGAAAGAGTTACCTATAACGCATAGTGATATGACTCGTTTCATGATAACGCTGGAAGCAGGCGTTAATTTTGTGCTTAAGAACTTTGAAAGAATGCAAGGGGGTGAAATTTTTATTCCTAAAATTCCATCCATGAAAATGACAGAACTGGCTAAGGCTATGGCTCCGAAGTTACCGATTAAGATAATCGGCATACGTCCAGGTGAAAAACTTGATGAGATTATGTGTCCATCTGATGACAGTCATCTAACGCTCGAGTTTGATGATCATTATGTGATATGTCCTAGTATTCAATTTGCGCATAAATCGGATTTTACGAAAAACATGATGGGAGAGAAGGGTAGTCAAGTTGAAGCAGGTTTTGAATATAACTCGGGTAATAATACAGAGTGGTTGTCACATGAAGAATTTCTGGAAATGGCAGGTAATGTAGATCCAGAATAAAACAAATTTCAAATAACTGACATTTTGTTATTTAAGAATATATTTTGAAAAGTGTAAATTGAAATGATTCCATACGGAAAACAGGATATTAATCAACAAGATATTGATGCGGTTGTTGATGTGCTGAAGTCTGATTTCTTAACACAAGGCCCTCAGGTTCCCCTGTTTGAAAAGGCAGTGGCGAGTTATTGTGGCGCAGAATCTGCTGTGGCTGTAAATAGTGCAACTTCAGCTTTGCATATTGCTTGTTTAGCGCTTGGTTTGGGTAAGGGTGACTGGCTCTGGACAAGCCCAAATACCTTTGTTGCATCAGCAAATTGCGGGTTGTATTGTGACGCACATGTTGATTTTGTAGATATTGATGCACGAACATACAATATGAGTGTTGACGCGCTTAAGCTTAAACTGGAATTTGCAGAGCGTGAAGGCAAGCTGCCTAAAATTGTCATTCCGGTTCATTTTGCGGGGCAATCCTGTGACATGAGAGAGATACGTGAACTTGCAGATCATTACGGGTTTAAAGTCATCGAGGATGCATCCCATGCAATAGGTGGTCGTTATTTAGATCGGCCCGTTGGCAGTTGTGCTTTTTCTGATATTACTGTTTTTAGCTTTCATCCCGTGAAAATTATTACTACTGCCGAGGGTGGCGTAGCGGTTACAAATAATCAGGAACTGGCAAATAAGATGGAGCGCCTGCGCAGTCACGGCGTAACGCGTGATACTGAATATATGAGTTCAGAAAGTCACGGAGCATGGTATTACCAGCAGGTAGAGTTGGGTTTTAATTATCGAATGACAGATATGCAGGCTGCGCTGGGTAATAGCCAGATGCAGCGGCTTGATGATTATATTCAACAACGTCATAACATTCGCGAAAAGTATGATCACCTGCTCAGTGAGTTGCCAGTGATTTTACCGTGGCAATCTGCTGATAGTTTTTCAGCATTACATCTTTACCCAGTACAAATAGACAGTAATAAAAATGAAACGGGAAGAAAGCAGGTTTTTAATCAGCTAAGACAGGCAGGTATCGGTGTTAATGTGCATTATATACCTGTTCATACTCAGCCTTATTATCAGCAATTTGGTTTCAAAGAAAATGATTTTCCTAATGCCCTAGCATATTATCAGCGCGCCATTTCATTACCTATGTATAGCACTTTAAGTGACGATCAGCAGCTTGAAGTAGTGGGTGCGCTGAAGAACATATTGTCATGAAACTATGTATCATTCCCGCACGAGGTGGGAGTAAACGTATTGCTAAAAAAAACATTCGAGATTTTTGTGGGAAACCGATTATTGCATATTCAATTGAGGCCGCTTTAGCTTCAGCCTGTTTTGATAAAGTGATTGTGTCGACTGATGATGAAGACATAGCCGCTATTGCTGGTAAGTATGGTGCAGATGTACCCTTTATGAGACCAGAAGAATTATCTGATGATTACACAGGTACCAATGATGTAATAAAACATGCAATTAAATGGTATCAGAATAACGGTGAAGCGGTTTCATATGCCTGTTGTATCTATGCGACAGCACCGTTTGTTAGCGCAGATTATATAAGAGAAGGTTATGAAAAACTTATCTCATCAAAAAAATTATATGCATTTACCGTCACCAGTTTTCCATTTCCTGTTCAGCGTGCCATTCGGATTAACAATAAGAATGAGGTAGAAGCTATCTGGCCTGAAAATATATTTAAACGCTCTCAGGATCTAGAAGAAGCATACCATGATGCAGGCCAATTTTACTGGGGGAATAGCGAAGCATTTATTAATAATGAATTGATGTTTTCAACGGTGTCTGTTCCTGTTGTTTTACCAAGACACCTTGTTCAAGATATCGATACATTAGAAGACTGGTATCGAGCAGAACTTATGTATCAGGCCTTGCAGTTGAAAGATGAAAAAAAATTATGAGGGTTGCAATACGAACTGATGCTTCTTCAAAGGTTGGTACTGGCCATGTGATGCGTTGTTTGACTCTGGCTGATGAGTTGAGGCAGAAGGGTGCCGAGGTTCTGTTTATTTGTCGAGAATTGCCGGGAAATATAATAAAAATCATCCAGGATAAAAACTACGAAGTCTGTAATCTGTTGTTTTCTGAAAATGAACAATATCTAAAATCAGATTCGAAAGTTATTTCATACGAGAAATGGCTGGGAGTATCTCTGGAGCAGGATGCGGAAGAAACATACCAAATTTTATCAAAGAAAAGGCATATAGATTGGCTGATAGTTGATCACTATGCAATGAATGAGAGCTGGGAGAGTAAGCAAAGAAGTGTTGTTAGTAATATCCTGGTTATTGATGACTTAGCTGATCGTAAACATAATTGCGATCTGCTTCTTGATCAAAATTATTATGAGGCTATGGAAAGTCGTTATGTCGGTAAAGTTTCGGGTAATTGCCGGCAATTACTGGGGCCAGAATATGTGTTGCTTCGTAAAGAATTTCGAGAAGTGCGTCAAAAGATGCCTACACGTAATGGCTCAGTGCATAAGGTGTTTGTTTTTTTCGGTGGTGTAGATTTATCCAATATGACGGAAAAGGTTATAGATGCCATTATTGGAATGAAATCAGGTGACGAAATTAATGTAGATGTAGTCATCGGAAGTTCTAATCCCCACAGGGAAAAAATCGAATCATTATGTTCTAACACTGAAAATTTCAACTTGCATATACAGGTTGAAAATATGGCAAGAATGATGGCCGATGCAGACTTATGTATTGGTAGTGGTGGGACTGTTACATGGGAAAGATGCTGTCTTGGTTTGCCCTCTATAGCGTGGCCAGTTGCAGAAAATCAGAAAGAATTACTTAAAGATTCAGCTAAAGCAGGGCTGGTATATTCACCTGATTTTGAAAATCCAGAGTTTGAAGATATTGCTATGCATATTAAGGCTTTATTTCAAAATTCTTTTTTGCGTAAACATATATCCCAAAGAGGTTTGGCTACTATTGATGGTAGAGGTGCTATTCGAGTAGCCAATGCCATGTTGAAACAGGATATTGAATTAAGACCTGTTGCTGCTGAAGATAAGCAAAAAATATTTGAATGGCGTAATGATATAAGTATCAGAAAATATTCGCGCTGCCCGGATAAAATTAACTTTGATCAGCATAGTAACTGGTTTGAAAGAGTATTTTCAGATCCTGACAGACATGTCTTAATCGGAAGTATTGAAGATGAAGAAATAGGCGTCTTACGGTTTGATATTTCGGGTGATCAGGCCGAGATATCTATTTATCTTGTGCCTGTGAAACAGGGTTTCGGATATGGAGCGGCGCTAGTTACTGCGGGTGAAGACTGGTTAAAAAGGGAATACCCAGGAGTTCGTAGTGTGATAGCTGAAGTATTGCCTGAAAATAAAGCGTCTATTAAGTTATTTGAAATCAGTGGATATAAATTAAATGGGTTTCAATACCTGAAGAGTATAAGTTAATGGCGGTAAATAAAGAAATTAACATAGCAGGCCGTAGGATTGGTATTCAATATCCACCATATATAATTGCAGAAATGTCGGCTAATCATAATGGTAACATAGATCGTGCGTTTGAAACTATAGCAATGGCAAAAGCAATGGGTGCTGATGCAATTAAAATGCAAAGTTATACCGCCAATACTATTACTATCGATTGTGATAATGAAGATTTCCAAATAGAAGGTGGTTTGTGGGATGGTTATAACCTGTTTAAGTTGTATGAGTGGGCACAAACACCGTTTGAATGGCATAAACCAATATTTGAATTTGCAAGGAAGACAGATATTACATTATTTAGTACACCATTTGATGAGACTGCAGTAGATCTCCTGGAAGATCTTAATGCCCCTGCGTATAAAATCGCATCATTTGAAGCTATAGATTTACCGTTAATAAAATACGTTGCGCAAACAAAGAAGCCAATGATTATATCTACAGGTATGGCAAATCTTGACGAAATATCAGAGGCTGTTGAAATGGCAAGGCAGAGTGGTTGTCAACAACTCGTCTTATTGCATTGCATAAGCAGTTATCCTGCACCTGTTGAACAGTCTAATTTAAGAACTATTCCTGATTTGGGGAAACGATTTTCAGTTGTCTCTGGGTTATCAGATCATACTTTGGGTACCACGGTTTCGGTAGCAAGTATTGCCTTAGGTGCCAGTGTCATAGAAAAGCATGTAACATTAAGCCGTAGCGATAAAGGTCCAGATAGTGAGTTTTCACTTGAGCCGGAAGAGTTGAGGGAGTTGTGTAAGGAAACAGAATCGGCCTGGTTAGCATTGGGCCAGGCAGGCTATGAAAGGAAACCGGCTGAAGAAGCTAATTTAAAGTTTCGTCGATCGATTTATATCGTTGAAGATATGAAAAAAGGTGATGTTTTTACTGAAAAAAACATCAGAAGAATTCGTCCGGGGTTTGGTCTTCCACCAAAACACTATAATGAAATTCTTGGCAAACAAATTAATCAGGACGTAAAGCGTGGAACCCCTATGGTTACGAGCTTGATAGATTGATATAAATGTTTATTTTAGTAACTAATATATCGGTAATGACATGAAGAATGTCTTTTTGATTAAAACACCACTGCAGTTACTAAATGCAATAGAGGCAAAGTATTGTTTTAATCTGAATGCAGATGATTGTGCTTTAATTATTATGGGTGATAGAAAAAGCCAGCCACAAATTTTAGCACTGGAAAAAGAACTTAACGAGTGGGGTAATGTTATAGTTCTTAATAGAGTAAATTTATTCTCCGGTAACCCATTAGAAAATAGAACGCAGATTATTAATCAAGACCTAAAATCAAAACTATTAAATAAATCATTTTTTAATGTGCGCCGTTTGAATAGAATTGCTCATTTTTTAAAGAAAGTTGATTATGTTTTTATAGGTGATGCTAGATATATCTATATGAAGCATTTCGTAAATATACTGAAGCATAATAAAGTTGTTTTACTTGATGACGGCGTTGCTACTATAAAAATAGCGGAATATCGTAGTGGTGGTGAATTTGATAATAAAAATGTAAAAAATACCAGGAAAATTAAGCTGTATGCGAAAAAAATATTTCAGGGTGTAAAAGATAAAGAGAAAGAAAGTCTTGGGTTTTTTACAATGTATGATGTTACTCCAGGTAAATATGACTATGTTGTGAAAAATAATTTTGAACATTTTAAATCAACAATTGATTTATTGCCGGTTTCAGATGATGTTTATTTTATTGGCTCACCAATTAGTGAGACAGGTATCCTAAGTCAAGGTGACTGCATGTTGCATTTGAAAAGGGTGGTAGAGTATTTTACGAATAGAAAAATTATTTATATTGCACATCGTAGAGACTCAGTGGATAAACTCAATTTAATCAAAAATGAACTTGGTTTAGATGTTGTTTTGTTTGATTATCCGATAGAGTATCAGTTAGCATTAATTGGGCCTAGGCCCCAAATGCTTGCGTCATTCATATCATCTGCATTAGATAGCTGTTATCTTATATTTGGTTCTAAACTGGATATAATATCTTTTAAATTAAACCTGAATGACAGTCCTAAAAGAGAGGTTGTTGAACAGGTATACGAAAGTTACAAAGCCTATAGAAATGAAAGCTTTAGAGTTGTCTCGGACTATTGATTTTAAATTATGAAACATTATCTTTTTTTTATTAATCATCTTTATTCTTATTCTATATTGCGCCCTTTGCAGAAAGAAATACGTCGACGAGGCGATGATGTTGCCTGGTTTTTACAGGGAGCTGATGCAAAGTACCTTCGGTCCGATGAAAAACAGCTACATACTGTTGAAGAAGTAAAGGCTTATGATCCAATAGCTGTGTTTGTGCCAGGTAACTGGGTGCCAGGTTTTTTTCCAGGTGTTAAAGTTGAAGTTTTTCATGGGCTAGCGAATGATGAAACAGGTAAGAAAGGACACTATCGTATTCGAGGCCTGTTTGATTTGTACTGCACACATGCGCCGGACGTGACCAGGCAGTTTAAGAGTTTAGCTGAAAAATATAAAACATTTAGTGTGGCCGAAACAGGTTGGCCAAAGCTTGATCCATTATTCAACCCAAACCTGTGTGATGCTAGTCCTTATGATGATTTCAAAAGCACAATCAGTTCTGACAAGCCAATAGTGTTTTATGCATCGACATTCAGTCCGTCATTAACTTCAGCTCCACACCTTATAGACACTATAAGAACAATGTCAAAGTCATCTAAATGGCACTGGCTTATTACCTTGCACCCTAAAATGCCAGAAGACATAGTTGCTCAATATAGAGATATGAAAAGTGAGAACTTAACCTTTGTAGAAAGTAATCATGATGTTCTGCCTTTGTTGAAAGCAGCAGATGTTATGCTGTGCGATACATCGTCTATTGCTCTGGAGTACTTGCTGCTGAATAAGCCTTTAGTTACTTTTCGAGCGAAAGTGCCTGGTAAACATGCTATCAATGTTCTGGAAGTGGATAAAGTTGAAGAAGCTATAACTCGAGCATTAACTGAACCAGTTGAATTATTGGAGGCGGCAGCGTCATATGTTGGTAAATTGCATGCCAGCTCTGATGGGAAGTCTTCAGAGAGAGTATTGTTAGCGGTAGATGATTTTATTAAAAATGATATGTCATACCTTAAACCTAAGCCGTTAAATCTGTGGCGTAAATTTCAGATACGCAAAAGAATGTCATACTATAAGTTGTAAAATATGAAAAATAATATATCTGTGACCATAATCTGCAAAAATGAAGAAAATAGAATTCGAAGATGTCTGGATTCTGTTTTATGGGCAGATGAAATCGTTGTTGTGGATTCAGGTAGTACAGATAAAACATTAGAAATCGTAGCTGAGTATACCGATAAGATTTTTGTGAATGAGGAATGGCCTGGGTTTGGGCTTCAAAAGAGGGTAGCTGTAGATAAGGCGAGTAATGACTGGGTATTAGCATTGGATTCAGATGAAGTTGTGAGTGATAAGTTAAGGGATGAAATTATTGAGTGTTCATTGGAAGGAAATGAAAAAACAGTTTATCGCGTAAATCGACTAACTCATTTTTGTGGTAAATTCATTTATCACAGTGGTTGGCATCCAGATAAAATCGTCAGATTATTTAATCGAAAACATTACACGTATAATGATAAGTATGTACATGAAACTGTAGATTGCAAAGGATCAAAAAAAATTGATTTTAAAGGCAAGTTGCTTCATTACACATTTGAATCATTAGAAGATTATATTCAGAAAAGAAATAAGTATGCAAAAGCATGGGCTGATAGTCAATATGCCAAAGGACGTAGTACTGGTGTATTTGAAATAGTTTTCCACAGTTTATTTGCTTTTTTTCGTCATTACATTATCCGACTTGGATTTTTAGATGGTTACCATGGCTATTTAATTTCAGTTATACAGATGGAGTATACTTTTAATAAGTATAATTTTCTTAAGTTTAAAAATATCACTAAAGAATAATATGAGTAGACATATTAGATGTTGTCAATAAATAAAGCACCCAAAAAAATATGTATTTTACGTCTTTCGGCTATAGGTGATGTTACGCATGTCATACCCGTTGTTCGAGTGATTCAACAGCAATGGCCTGATACAGAAATAACATGGGTGTGTGGAAAGTTTGAATACAAATTACTTAATATTATTGAAGGTGTTCGTTTTATTGTATTTGATAAAAATAGTGGTTTTAAAGCATACAGAGAGTTATGGAAAAAATTAAAGGGTGAGCATTTCGATTTGCTCTTACAAATGCAAGTTGCTGCCCGTGCAAATTTTGCCAGTTTTGGAATAAAAGCTGATTTAAAGCTTGGTTGGGATAAGGCAAGATCGAGAGATTTACATCAATTATTCGTAAGTCATTCAGTTGAAGAAAAGCATCAACAGCACCAGGTTCAAGGTTTTTTATCTTTTGCAAGAGAGATTGGACTTGATGCTAATACCCCAAATTGGTCTATTCCAATAACGCAAAAAGCTAAAGAGTTTTCTGATAAATTTATAGAAAAAGATAAAAAAATATTAATAATTTCAGCTTGTTCTAGTCATAAACTACGTAACTGGAGCGCTAGCAGATATGCTCAACTTGCAGACTATGCAATTGAACATTATGGTATGCAGGTAATATTAAGTGGCGGTCCGGCTGATATTGAAGTGAATATGGCTCGAGAAATCACGAGTGAAATGCAATATTCCGCATTAAACCTGGTAGGAAGAGATACTTTGGAGCAATTAGTTGGTCTGTTGAGTATGGCGACAGTAGTTGTTTCTCCTGATTCAGGGCCTGCACATCTCGCAAATGCTCTCGGAGTGCCGGTTATTGGCTTATATGCATGTACCTGGAGTAAACGTAGTGGTCCTTATAATTCACTTAACTATTGTGTTGATAAATTTGAATTGGCAGCGGAAAAGTATCTGAATAAAGCGGCTAACGATTTGCGCTGGGGTACAAAAATTGAAGAACAGGGTGTAATGGAATTAATTCAGGTCGATGAGGTTTGTGCAAAGCTAGATCAAGTTTTGAATAAATTCTAGAGTTGGTAATTTGTTATGTACAGCCTGTGATGTTATGACGGTATATTATAGTTGCTTTTATTTAAATCCATATAGTTTACTAATTTAATAAAGACTCGAAATATTTAATGTATTTCTCTACGGTTTTTGAATGTGACATTTTATTTTCTATAACTGCTTTACTGTTTTCTGAAAGTGATCGTAATAAAGCAGGAGAGTTATAAAGTTTTTGTACACAGTTTGCAATTGCATCAGGATCCCCAACGGGAACAATATAGCCATTTTCCTCATTGTCTATTATTTCCATACTGCCGGGGTTTGCCGATGCAACGACGGGCGTACCATAGGCAAGAGACTCAAGTACAACTCGGGGTAAACCTTCACCTGCAATAGAAGGTTGAATGAGAATGCTACTTGCAGAAATAAGTTCTGGAGCGTCATTGCGGTAACCTGCAAGGTGGATTCTTTGTTTCATTTTACTATTATTTATAAGACTTTTATAAGGCTCTTTATCCATGCCGCTGCCAACTAATAATAAGTGAAAATTTTCGATCTCTGCAAGTTTATTTGTTGCTTTAAGTGCTATATGAATGCCTTTGTGAGGTCTTGCATTAGTAACACATATTGCTGTGAAGTCATCCTTTTTTATACCAAACTCACTTAAATCAGCAGGTTTTTTATTATACCAACTAAGTTTGTGTCCTTTATAAATTGAGGCGATACTTTTGTTTCTAAGGATTTTTTTTGATACAACATATTGATACACATATTTTGAAACGCAGATAATACCATCTACTCTTGGGTGTAACGTGCCTAAATAACTGCCTGGGTCATGCCAGTATAATCCGCTGGCTGTACCGCGATAAACTACCAGTTTTGCTGCTAAACCAATACATGCAAAAGCTGCGTTTGGTATGGATTTAGAGTTTGTTGCATATACAATATCAATTGATTTTTGTTTTATGGTTTTGCGTATTAACCGAATGGAATCAAAGCTGATTTTTTTAGTTATTGGTTGCTCAATAAGATCAATGTTATTTTCTAAGAATAGTTCTTTATATGGAGAGTTTTCATGGGTAATAATAGTGATGTTATGCCCAGCCTTTGCCAGACTTATATAAATTTCATGTTCTGGACGAAGACTATTAAATGAGCAGTCGCTTGATGTGCAAGCTAAAATATTCATGTTATGTTTTGACTATGTATAGTCCTGGTAAGACTTTTCTTCAACAATATCTGATTTCAGATAAAGATTTATGCGCTTTTTAACATCAGCACGCTGGTCATTAGTAACATATACACTACGGGCTAATTGAATAAACTGTTTCTCAAAGCGTTTATCACGTTCTTCATCACGAATATCGTCTTCAATATCCCACAAAGTTTCATTAATCTTTTTCATTTCATTGCGCATGGCTGCAATCTCGGCATCTTCTGTCACGGAGTCACGCCATACGGTATTAAGCATCTCTAGTTCTTTATTAACATTGGCTTTTTTTTCTGCAGATGCAATACGCTCAGATTTGATTTCCAGAATGGTAATTTTATCGAGTAGTTCGCCGGGTGATATAGGGATAAGTATTTGATTCATATTGATGCTTTGATATTAAAATAATGCGACCTATTATAAGTGTAATTATATTTTGATGCCAATTTCATCTATCTAACAGTGATAAACTTGTCAAAAATGCGTTATAAGGCTATTAATTACCTGTTTTTAAGGTATTTACATCTAAATTTAAAGGTATATCAATGGAGATAGCGAGCTATATTGAACGAATTGAACTGTTGGATTATCTGGTATTAGCAATAAATCTGTTGTTGCTAATATCTGCTCGATGGATATTACAGTTTTTTCAGGCTGAAAACGCTAATCAATCGGGCTTTCTTCTTAAAGTACAAAGCTTCAGAGCCTTGAATCTTTTAATTATACTGACTTATGGCTATAGCAATATCTATCTGGAAAAGGTTAATGGCGGCCTGGGGTTACAGCTAGTTTCGATATGGGTGATTATATATTTCTCTTACCTTATTAAGCAGATTCTTAGTTTCTGGGTGCGTATGAAGTATGGAAAATTACGTGAAATAAATGGAGAGAAAAAAAGTATTGAATCCTATACCAGTAGATTATTGAGTTTACTGGCGGGTGTAGTTATATTTGTGATAGCGCTAATTTCGATCATAAATGTACTGGAATACAATAGTTTGCTACAAGCTGGTGGTGTTATTGGCATTATTGGTGTGTTTTTAGCTTTGACGCAGAATGCCTGGGCACCTGATATTATTAGCGGGTTAATATTTCTTAATAATGGAATGATAGCTGAAGGAGATGTCATTGAGCTTGATGATAACGGTACTATTATCGGAACTGTTTTTAAGACAAAGATGTTTCATACAGAGATTTTAAATCTGGTTAATAATCACCGGATAATGATAAAAAACGCACGTTTGAGAGAGTTTACTATTCAAAACTTATCCAAATTTGCATCTGCTAAAGGTTTAAGAGAACAGCTTAATTTTAAAATAGGTTACGATGTCCCATTAGATAAAGTTAAACAGATGTTTGCTGCTGCGGAAAAGCTTCTAGGTGAAGACAAGCTTGGTGAGAGTTATGCTTTTGAAGTGGCTATATTCGATACTGGAGACCATGCAATCGAGTGGTCTGTTTACTATTATACTAAAGATGTGAAATCATTAATAAAAAACAGGCAAATTATTCGTGAATGTATTTTAAAAACGGCAAACGAATTTGGTATTTCGTTAGCTACGCCCATTACTCATGTAAGTGTTGAATAGTTTGGGTGTATGTCTCATGTTAGCCAGAAACAGAAGTAAAGCATAAAGAAAAAAGCAGTTTGTCTGTAAATATAATCAAGAGCGCTCAATAAGAGGTGTAATGCGCCGCAGGCGCATAAACCTATAAAATTTTGCGTTCTTTTGCGTTCATTTGCAGACAAACTGCTTTTATTTTTATAAGGCTGTTTTAGGGTATTAGCCGCTATTTATAAGCATATAAATCATAACTTATCAGACTTAATTACCATCATCTTTTCAATCTGCATGTCCTTAAACGTATGTGGTATTCCACCCACTCCCATACCCGAGTGACGCAGACCGGCAAATGGCATCCAGTCAACACGAAAGGCGGTGAAATCATTAACCATAACCGCGGATGCATTTAGCTGTTTATATGCGTGCATTGCAGTATTTAAATTTGAAGTATAAATCGCTGCTTGAAATGATACATCCAGTGAATTTGCACGTGCAATCGCTTCGTCGATATCTTCATATTCATAGACACAGATAACTGGGCCAAAAATTTCCCTACAAGTGACTGATGTGTTCACTGGTGGATTGAATAGTACGGTGGGTGAATAGCAGCTATCTGAAATTTTTCCTGTGCCGGATATTTTTTCGGCTCCGGCGGCAATTGCTTCTTCTACCCATTCATTAATTCGATCAGTTTCGGAGTGTCGAATAATCGGACCAACATCTGTTTCAGCTAAAAGAGGGTCACCCACAGACATGTTGTTACCCAGCTCTGCAATTTTTTCTGCAACCTGTCGTGCAATACTTTTCTCAACAAATACACGCTGCACCGAAACACAAACCTGCCCTGCGTGGTAGAAGCCACCCTTTGCAAGCATAGGTATTGCATTATCCAGGTCTGCATCATCTTCTACAATAACCGGCGCTACGCCACCATGTTCTAGAGCGCATCTGGCCCCGGGTGCTAATTTTGAACGTAACATCCATCCTACTTTTGCACTGCCAATAAAGCTAAAGAATCCTACTCGTTTATCGGTGACTAATGCTTCTGCTACGCTATGGTCAGATGGTGTTACAACCTGTGCCCATTCTTCTGGCAGACCTGCCTGGTAAAATAACTTTACTAACTCATAACATGAAAGTGGAGTGTCATCTGCTGGTTTTATAATAATCGGACAACCAGAGGCTACAGCAGGGCCAACCTGATGAACAATTAAGTTAATGGGGTGATTGAAGGCGCTGACAGCAACCACGACGCCAATTGGTTCATGGGATGTTACTGCCAGGCGATTCATAGATGCAGCGTTCAGACCCATAGGAATTTCTTCGCCGTGGTTGTTGCGTATGCACTCTATGCAGTTATTAATACCATCAATGGCACGTGCCATTTCTACTCGTGTATCAGTTAATGGTTTGCCGCCTTCCTGTGCAGAAATCAAAATCAGACGCTCAGCATTTTCATCCATTAGCTGTGAAAGGCGAGTGAGTATCTCAATGCGCTCTGCCGAGCTTAACCATTTTGATCGGTCATTATATAAATTACTGGCAACGCTTAGAGCATGATCGATTGCATTTATATCAACTTGATCTACAGTCGCGATTAACTGGTTGTCAAAAGGCGCTCTGACTTCTAATTTTCCACAGCCTTTAGAGTTGCCCGTTATCATATTTTTATAATGAATCGTCATATCTAAAATCCTTATCTCTGGCTCGAGGTATTTTTATAATCTAATTACGTACCAACTGAATTATTTATAATTAAATGGGGCAGGCGATATCGCCTAATCTTTCAGTGAGTTTCATATTTTCACGATAATCTATAGGTATAAGTACCAGACTGGGGCCTTCTTCGTTAAAGGCTGCCTCCAGGGTGTTTTTTATTTCAGATGATTTTGTAACTTTATGTCCGCTCCAGCCAAATGCTTCAGCAAGCTGCATCCAGTTGGGGTTGCCAAAAGCTAAATCAGTATGGTGACCAAATTGACTTTGTTGTTTCCAGGCAATTAAACCGTATTCATTATCTTCCCATACCATAACAACACAATTTACGTTTAAACGTTTGGCAGTTTCCATTTCCTGAACATTCATCAAGAAGCCTGCGTCACCGCATACAGCAAGTACTTTCCTGTCGGGGTGAACCATTGATGCAGCAATTGCCCCGGGTAATGCGAAGCCCATAGAGCAGAAGCCATTAGGAATTAAACAGGTATTAGGTTCGTGGCATTGGTAGTGTCTCGCTACCCACATTTTATGCGCACCAACATCTGATAGCATAATGTCACGTGGGCCCATAACATCACGCGCATCCCATAGAACTTTTTGTGGTTTCAATACATCGCACGCATCATCATCTTTATACATAGTAAGTTCTTGATGCATTTGTTCGCGTGTGGCTTTTTGTTGTGATAAGTCATAGTTTAATCCACCATTACCCTCTACGTATTCAAGTAGCATTGTAATGGTCTGTGCCATATCTCCAATTAATTCTACCTCTGGGTGGTAATGGGCATCAATTTCTGCTGGATAAAAGTCAGCATGAATAATTTTTTTATTTCCGTCTTTGTTCCACAGGTTGGGATGATATTCCACCATGTCGTAACCTAAAGTTATTACCAGGTCGGCCGCATCAACTGCACAGGCTACGACATCCTTTGCCTGTAATCCGATGGTGTAAAGACAGTAGTCTGCGTCCATATCAACGCTGCCTTTGCCCATAAAGGTACTAACTACTCCAATTCCAGTTGCATTACAAAACTTTCTTAACTGCTCACTGGTGCGGCGTCGAATGCAACCATTACCCGCAAGTATGATTGGGCGTTTTGCCTTTTTGAGCATTTCAAATGCTTCATTAACAATATGATGGTCAGGGCCCGGGCGACGAAAACGACGGGGTGATATTGGTTTTGTGGTTGTGGGTAATTTAGCAATGTCTTCAGGTAGTTCTATTAAAACTGCGCCGGGCTTTTCAGATCGTGCCACGCGAACCGCTTTACGAATAATCTCAGGGATATTATCCTGGTGTAAAATACTGGTAGCCCACTTGGTGACGGGGGCATACATGGCAACTACATCCATCACCTGATGTGATTCTTTGTGCAGTCTTTGTGAGGAGCCCTGACCTGTGAGTACCAGCATAGGTGCATGATCCATATTCGCATCAGCTACACCGGTGATTAAATTAGTTGCCCCTGGTCCTAGTGTACCTAAACAGCCTGCTGGGTTACCCGTTAGTCGACCATATATTTCTGCCATAAAAGCAGCACCCTGTTCATGTCGGCATAAAACAAACTGAATTTTTTCAGATTTTTCCAATGACATCATAAAGTCAGCATTTTCTTCACCGGGAACTCCGAATATATACTGAATACCTTCTATCTCGAGGCATTTCACAAACAAATCTGATGCTTTCATTTTTTGGCTCCGCCATTTTTTAGAGTAACTTAAGTGTAGCTTATATAGTGAAGATGACTATTCAAAATCAACTGAACTGTGATATTTTAAATAGTTAGTTATAGATTACGCTTTAATTTTTAAGTTCAAATAACAGATAGTTTATTTAGAAACGTTAACCAGGCCTATAGGGGAAACTATTGTTTTATACCTATTCCCTTATTTAACAAATGCATAGCATATGCAAATAGTAAAACAGTAAATCCAATAATAATAAGAATGGAAAAGGTAAGGTTTGTGTCACCAGTGCCTATTACTCCATACCTGAATGAACTGATCATATAGAGAATAGGGTTAGCTAATGATAGTGTTTGCCAGAAATCTGGAAGCATATCAATAGAGTAAAAAATCCCACCTAGATAAGTTAAAGGTGTAAGGACAAATGTTGGAATAATACTAATGTCATCAAAACTATTGGCATAAATAGCATTAATTAATCCCGCAATTGAAAATAGTGTAGATGTTAAGATGAAAACTAACAGGCTTAGAGTATAACTGTGAACTTTAATGTCTGAAAAATACATGGCGACTAGAGTTACAACAATACCTACAATAATGCCTCTGGCAACACCACCTGCAACATAGCCAATAAGTATTAAATAGTTGGGCGTGGGTGATACTAATAATTCTTCAATACTTTTTTGAAATTTTGCACTGTAGAAAGAAGAAACAACATTTCCATAAGAGTTGGTGATAACTGCCATTAATATAAGGCCTGGCACAATGTAGTCCATATATTTATAGCCATTGATATCACCGATTTGAGAGCCAATTAAATTACCAAATATTATAAAATAAAGAGCAGTGGTTATTGCAGGTGGTAAAACTGTTTGAATCCAGATACGAATAAACCGCAAATATTCTTTAATAATAATAGTTTTTAAAGCGTTGTATTTTTCAGTCCAGGTCATTCTGTCTTATCCGTTTAAATATTTGATTGAGAGGTTTGTTGTAATGTCTCAATAAGCTCAGGATTATTACGGTTTTTACCTACAAGGCACATAAATAACTGTTCCAGTCGGTTCGTTTTATTTCTCATGCTTAATACATTGATGTTATTTTTAGTTAGTAGTTCAAATATGCTATTAATTTGAGTTTTTTCATCGAGGCTAACCTCTAAAGTATTGTCATCTACTACATGAATATCAAACCTGGAGAGCTCATCACCTTTTAATCCGTTGCTGTCTCTATGTGCATCACCTAAAGGCGACTCTAAATAGAGTATAAATGTTTCAGTATTTAACTGGCTAAGTAAGTTTTTCATACTGGTGTGTTCGATGGTGCAGCCATGATCGATGATGGCGATATTTTTGCACAGACTTTCAGCTTCTTCGAGATAATGAGTTGTCAGAATTATGGTTGTTCCCTGTTTATTTATTTTACTTAGAAATTTCCACATGGAACGGCGAATTTCAATATCAACCCCGGCAGTGGGTTCATCGAGTATGAGCAACTTGGGTTGGTGGATTAGTGCGCGGGCAATCATTAGTCGACGCTTCATGCCTCCTGATAGCTCGCGGGCCATTACATCACGTTTATCCCATAATTCTAGTTGCTTTAAATAGGTTTCAGCGCGTTCGTAAGCGAGTTCTCGAGGAATGCCGTAATAGCCCCCCTGGTTGACCAGTATTTCAATAACTCGCTCAAACTGGTTGAAATTAAATTCTTGAGGGACTAATCCAATGCATGACTTGGCCTGTGCCTGTTGTGCATCGTAGTCGTAACCGAAAATTTTTACACTACCTGCAGATTTATTTACTAGCCCGGATACTATGCCAATAGTGGTTGATTTACCTGCTCCATTTGAACCAAGCAAGGCAAAAAAATCACCTTCAGATACTTTAAGGTCAACGCCCTTAAGGGCTTGTGTTCCGTTTTTGTAAGTTTTCTGCAAATTGCTGATTTCAAGGGCATACATATTATTAATATCGGTTTTGTTATTTTTAATAAGTTATTGATTATATATGAGAATCTGACCGTTTATCAGGTAAACCTTGAAAACAGTTAAAAATAATCATACGATTGTCTTATATTAAAATATAGCCCGTTAATTGGCATGTGTCATTAAAAAACAATGTAAGCACAACTATAATACAGGCTCAGTTTTGAATAATTACAACACATCGATAATGCACAGGTAAAATTATGGGAACTAAAGGGTCGGTCAACCGCCAGCGAATTGTTGATGCAGCTGATCATCTTTTTTATTCACGCGGATATAACCAGACGTCATTCAGTGATATCTCGGATGAAACCGGTATTCCCCGGGGGAATTTCTATTACTATTTTAAAACAAAAGAAGACATTCTTGCTGCGGTCGTAGATGCGCGTTTAGTTGAGTTTAAAAGCATATTGATAAATTGCGAACAAACCACTTCAGACCCCCTTCAACGCTTGCATGCACTGGCAGAGTTTCCGCTTCAGCAGGAGGCTCAGGTGTTACAGTATGGTTGCCCCACTGGTTCATTAAGTTCAGAGTTAACTAAAGAGCAGGATACAGAAATATCTCAGGCTAGATTGACGGCTGTTTTTGATTTATTAAAAAACTGGATTGAGGCGCAACTTGATAAATTAGGGCAAAACGTTCGCAGTGACGAAGTTGCGAAAGACCTATTGGCAAAAATGCAGGGAGTAATCATGATTGCCAATGTATATAAAGATGCAGAGTTTTTACATCGTGGCATTAACGATATAAAAAGCTGGTTGAATCAGACCTTGAGTAACTAACTATATGGAACAGAATGCAGAGTATTCAGACCCTTATGTAAAGCGCTTTAAAAAAGGTCGTTTTGAGTCATTAATGCGTTGGGAACAGCTTGAGCAGTTTTGGGATACTTTACGCCCACAGGTAGACGATAGCTGGTATGTTTATGCGGTAGGTGAAGATGCCCCACTTACCCCCAGTAGTAAAGAAAGCGTACTGAGCTTTATCGATGAAATAGATCAGTTGCTGCATAAAGAGCATGATGAAAGGTATTGCGGTATTGTTTATGCCGATAATCATCAGGCACCAGACTTTATAAAGATATTTGATCCACATAATTTGGGCGTTAGCTGCGGTTTTAGTGATAACCCACCCTTGCCAGGCTGGGTTATGTCTAAAATGAAACCTGTAAACTTACAAGATGCACTGCAACCTGCCAATAACCGCCGTAGGTGGTGGCAAACTATTTTTTCTTAATTGCTTTTAGACTTATAAAAAGCCAACTAGCTCTGCATGTAATCCGCAGTCATTAACCGCAAGTAATAAGTTTTTTGGTGTTGTGCTATCTACATTGTATTCAACAATCATTAAATGCGGCCTTGTACTGTGATAGCCAAGGCCAATAACACCAGGTTGTTCACGCATTTGTGACTCAAAAATCAACTGCTCTCGTGGGCTAAGATCCTCGTCGATATGCAACATAATATCCGACATATGCAACTCCATAATACTTTCCTCCATATGTATTAATGAATCCGTAACAGTTTAAAAATTAACGCAGTATAAAGCCAAGAAAATTAATTTATGAAGTTTGCTGCGGATAAGGAGGATTGATGAAGATTTTATAAGAAGTGTAGTCAGTTACCTGGGACAGACCTTGTTTTTTAAGGTCTATCCCAGAGTATGATAAAGTCAATATGCCTGGTTTTGTTATTAACAGTTGTTATCGGTTAACTGATAAATCAATTCATAAAACGCTTACTTAACAAATGATCAACACTAAGTTTTCCAGCACCTAAATACACTAATGCTAGTAGCATAATGAAATAAGTTGCCGCAAATTCAATACCGTTATTCAGTATAACCAGGCTACCATTTTCGGTTAACCAGCTATAGTTGGCATTTTCTTGTAAAATTGATTTGGCTCTATCCAGTTTTTCAATAGCACCAACCGTTCGATCGGTTGCAAAGATGCCTGAGCCTTCAGCAATTGCCAGCCAGCCATTTTCCCAGTGAACGCTAATTGCGGCAATAAACATTGTAAACATCAAAGGGATTGATACCCAGCGTACTGAGATACCAAAGAATAGAAAAATAGCACCAATAATTTCTGTGTAAGTAGCAAGGTAAGCCATTAAGCCTGGAAGTGGCATTCCTAAGCCCCAGTCAGGGTTACCAAACCACGCAATGGTGTCGTCCATGCTTCCAAGTTTTTTTGTGCCAGCCATCCAGAAAATAGGTACAAGATAAAGGCGTAACAATAAGGGGGCTATAAAATCGAGTAGTTTTATTTTTTCGAGTAAAAATTCATGGGTATCAGCCAAAAAGTCGATTAGTTTGTTCATGTATTTTCCTTTTTTTTAAAATTATTATATGACATTGACTAGTGTAAAAGTGCTAAGTTCAGTTTTGTGCGCCAACTTCGAACATTTTATTTTTTGAGTAAAAGACACCTAAATTACTCTTGTGGGTATAGTTCATTTAATGATTTTGACTGACCATTTGCCTGAACGATTCGTGCATGATCACGAGTAAACTCACGTATAGATTTAATGCCACATGAATGCCCAATAACCCCCACTTCATGATTGATATTTTGTATGTAATGAGTGACACGCCATGACTTCTGAGAGTGAACCAGTCCACGTTGAAGTTTTTTATTGTGAGTAGTGATTCCTGTAGGGCAGGTGTTTTTATCACACTGTAAAGCTTGGATGCAGCCTAATGCAAACATAAAGCCACGGGCAGTAACAATAAAGTCGGCCCCCATACACAACGCCCATGTTACTTCGCCGGGTGTGATTAGTTTACCGGAAGCAATGATTTTTACGCGCTCACGTAAGCCGTGACTTTGAAGTTTGTCTATTACTAGTGGAAGACTCTCCTGTATAGGAAGCCCGACATAATCTATTAAGCTCATAGGTGCTGCACCCGTACCTCCGGTTGAACTATCAATGGTAATAAAGTCTGGTGCATACTCTAAACCACGAGTTTTGATTTTTTCGCATAGTTCATCTATCCAGCCATACGCTCCTATTACAACTTTAAATCCAACCGGTTTACCGGTGGTTCTACGAATGTGATAAATCATATTTAATAAATCGTCATTTGAATTAATGTCTACATGACGATTAGGACTTATAGAGTCTTCCCCTTCAGGAATGCCGCGAATAGCGGCAATTTCTGCTGTAACTTTGTCACCGGGAAGTATGCCTCCTTTACCCGGTTTTGCACCCTGGCTGAGCTTTATCTCGAACATTTTAACTTGTCCAATTGCAGCAACTTCTTTTAGTTTTTCATCCGACAAATTACCGTCTTTATCCCGAACCCCATATTTTGCGGTACCAATTTGAAAGACAATATCTGCACCTCCATCTAGATGGTAGGGGGATAAACCACCTTCTCCCGTATTCATCCAGGCACCGGCCTTGCGAGCACCATGAGATAGTGAGGTTATTGCCGGTTTAGAAAGCGCACCGAAACTCATTCCCGAAATATTGAAAATTGAAGAGGTTGTATATGGGTGTTCGCAGTATTCACCGATGGTGACAGGTTTGGGTTTTACCGCGTCTTTTCCCAATGTTGGAAAAGGGCAATTAACAAAAATAATCGTGCCGGCAGGCTTTAAGTCGCGGCTTGAACCAAAGGCAACTACATTGCTAATATTTTTAGCCGCACGATACACCCAGGAACGCTCGGCTCGATTGAAAGGTAGTTCCTCTCGGTCCATTGTAAAAAAATATTGTCGAAAGAAGGTGCCCAGATGTTCAAACCAGTATCTAAAGCGGCCAATTACCGGGTAGTTGCGGCGAATGGCATGTACGGTCTGGTTACGATCGATAAAATAAACAACAATAATTGCGATGGTGGCAATGCCGACTAATGTTACAAATATGATGGAAAGTATTTCGAGAAGACCAGAAAAGTAGGGCGTTTCATTCATTTTTATTCAACCATATTAAGGTGCAGTACACATAAAATAGCAGTAATTATGATTTTTTGTTAAAAATGGGTAAATAAAAAAGGCTCCGAAAGTCGGAGCCTTTTTTGCGCGAAATCTTTATAAGGTAGATTTCGAACTGTTTTCAAGCTAGGGGATTAACCGCCACACTTACCTTCGCCACACTTACCTTTTTTCTTGTCAGAAGATTTACCTTCGCCACACTTACCTTCTTTTTTCTTGTCGCTGCCGCCACATTTGCCTTCGCCACACTTACCTTCTTTTTTCTTGTCGCTGCCACCACATTTGCCTTCGCCACACTTACCTTCTTTTTTCTTGTCGCTGCCACCACATTTGCCTTCGCCACATTTACCTTCAGCTACGGTAATTTGGTTGGTATCAATGTTGCTCATACCGAATGGGTTTTCTGCGGCATTTGTAATAGGGCTGAACGCCATTACAAGTAAAAAGCTGAATGCAGAAATAATAGATTTGTTCACTAGTTTAGTCATTATTATATACCTATAGGTTGGTTTAAGCGGTTGAGTTTATCCTTATTTAATCTCAATTGAAATTAAATTAGTTGCATGGATTCACTACACAGTTCACATATTATAACTTTCTGCTAAGTTAGACGTTAAAATTAGCTCAAGTTCCAAAAAAACTTAAATTTAATTCGTATATAAGGCTGATCTAATGTTTTGTTGAATTTAAAAATAATAATAAGCTAAATTTATTTCTTTAATAACTTGTTTAGAGATGCAAGATAACGCGCCTCATCCGGTGGTGTATTATTTGTCTGGGCTGACCACATGGCCTCGGCAAGGCACTCGATCATACTGTGTTCAGCATCATGTGGTGAGCCCTTTATCTTTACCAGTTGTTGATAAATATTAGTAATGCCATTGGGGCGATTAGTTGACAGCTGTTCTCTAAGGCCCAAATGTAAACCCATATGTAAAAAGGGGTTAGTTTGTCCTAGTTCTGGTAAAAAATCTTTATCTAATTGAAGAACAAAGTCATGATATTCCGGATGTTCTTTTATAACATCAGTTATTTGAACTTCAAGCGGACTTAGCGTTTGTTGCTGTTGGAATTTCTCCCAGGCCGCTTTATACATTTGTCTTAACTGGTTACGATCTGTGCCAAACATGTAATGGGTTTTCCATGATTAAAATAAGTGTATAGACAGAGAATTAATAAATCTTAGTCTATATTTTTTTGTTTAAATTCACAAAGGTCTTCAATTATACAGGAGCCACAACGAGGCGTTCTGGCAATGCATGTATAACGACCGTGTAATATGAGCCAGTGATGAGCATCCAGAAGGTATTCTTGTGGTATAAATTTGAGCAGTTTTTTTTCTACTTCCAATACGGTTTTGCCAGGGGCAATCCTGGTGCGGTTTGAAACTCGAAATATATGCGTGTCGACCGCGATAGTGGGGTGACCAAATGCGGTGTTGCGAATAACATTAGCGGTTTTTCTGCCCACACCGGCTAGCGCTTCCAATGCCTGTTGATCGTCGGGTACCTCTGAATTATGCTGCTCAATCAGTATCTTGCAGGTTTTTATAATGTTTGCAGCTTTGGTGTTATATAGGCCAATAGTTTTTATATATTTTTTTAGATCGTTTTCACCTAGTTTGAGTATTTTCTCGGGCGTATTGGCAACGGCAAATAGTTTTCGAGTGGCTTTATTAACGCCCTTGTCAGTAGATTGAGCAGATAAAGCAACCGCGACCAGTAGTTCAAATGGTGTGGCATATTCGAGCTCTGTAGTAGGTTTAGGGTCTTCGGCTTTGAGTCGTGCAAAAATTTCGCTGCGTTTAAGTTTGTTCATGGGTAATAGCTATAGATCTCAATTTGTAAAAAGCTGCCATGCTGATTGTGTTTCATGTGGTTTACTAATGAGTTATACACCAGGTTCGGCTGTTGCTAAATCGACCGTAGTGGAGAGTGCCTGTTTTTTCTTATTGCGTTTATCAATGACATTTTTTAACGCAATAATTAAGCCCATTCCAATAAATGCACCGGGTGGCAAAATAGCTAGCAGAAAACCAGAGTAATCTTCAACAAATACCCATGTCCAGTTGTGGGCCATATCACCAAACATTAAATGAGCATTACTAAACAGTGTGCCATAACCGAGAGCTTCTCGAATAGCGCCTAAGGTAATTAGTACCAGGGTGAAGCCAATGCCCATCATAAAACCATCAAGCATAGAGGGTAGTAAACTGTTTTTAGATGCAAAGGCTTCTGCTCGTGCGAGTATGCCGCAATTGGTTACAATTAGAGGAATGAATATACCCAGCACGGTATAAAGCTCATATAGCCAGGCGTTCATTGCTAATTCAATGGCCGTTACCACTGATGCAATAATTAATACAAAAACGGGTACACGTACTTCAGGACGAACCCAGTGGCGAATGACAGAAACTGTAGCATTGGATAGCACCAGGGTTAACAGAGTTGCCAGGCCTAAACCCAGTCCATTAATAACCGTACCGGTAACCGCAAGTAAAGGGCACAGACCAAGCAGCTGCACCAGCGCTACATTGTTGTTCCATAGGCCGTTTTTGCTTATTTCGTTGTAGTTATTATCGTTCACTTAATGGCTTCACTCAAAATAGTGTCACTATCGGATTTATTCTTGGGCGTAGATCGCGTTATTTGTTTTTTACTTTGCGCAAGTAAATCTTTTTTATGTCTGTCAAAGTATACCAGACATAGGTGCACAGCTTGTACTACCGCACGAGGGGTTATTGTGGCACCAGTAAACTGATCAAATACACCACCATCGCGTTTAACCTTCCAGTTTTTCTCTGTGGGTGAATGTAGTGACTTACCGTTAAAGCCGAATACCCAGTCACTTTTTTCAGTTTCCATAACATCGCCAAGCCCGGGTGTTTCTTTGTGGCTGATAATGCGCACCCCTGCCAGAGTGCCATCAATATTTATACCCACCAGCATTTTAATTGCACCGCTATAACCTTTAGGTGCGATAACTGAAAAAATCATCGCAGTAATTTCATTTTTTTGTTGAGCAATATAAATTGTAGATGGCTTTTTTTGTCCCAACCTATTGTCAGCATCGATAGTTAGCGTGGTGTTTAACAAATCATTATCATATTTATCAGAGGGTAAAATCTGGTTAAGTTTTCGTAATAAGGCCAGGCGTTCATTGTCGGCTATTTTTTCTATGGTTGCCTCGTGGGTGATGCCTACCAGAGCGGTGCCAACTATCGCAAATAGACCCAGAATTAAACCACTAAATAAAATGTATCGTTTATTGCTCATCATCATCTACTTTATGGTGATGTGGAAACTCTGTCCAGCTATGACCGAAGGCACGAGGCATAGTGTAATAATCGAGCAAAGGAGCAGCCATGTTCATAAGAATGACGGCAAATGCAATACCGTCCGGGTATGAGCCCCAGGTGCGAATAATAAAAATAAACACGCCTATACCTGCGCCATAAAGCCAGCGTCCTTTAGTGGTGGTAGCAGCAGTAACTGGATCAGTGGCAATAAAAAAAGCAGCCAGCATAATGCCACCACTAAATAGGTGAAAAGTGGGGGGAGTGAAAGAAGCGTAATCATAAAGCGCAAAGGTGTTTGATAATACTAATAGTGCAGCAATCAGGCCTGCAGGTATGCGCCAATCAATAATGCCTTTTAGTGCAAGGTATAAACCCGACGCTAGAAATAAGCCATTGATCCACTCCCAGCCAAAGCCACCAACAGCCCCAAACATTGGACCATAAATTTTGCTGCTTTCTATTTCATTAATGCTTAACTCAAGACCTAGCTGGGTTTTTACTGTATCTAAAGGCGTTGCCATTGTTATGGCATCCCAGGTGTAGGTAAGGGGTAAGTCACCACCAAAAATAATGTTAAATGTTTCAGTAAAATTAAGTTGTGTATAGGCATCTAATAAAGGGGGAACCCATTGCGTCATTTCTTTAGGAAAAGAAATAATAACCACAATATATCCTACCATTGCCGGATTAAAGGGATTAAAGCCTAAGCCTCCGTATAAATGTTTAGCTACTACAATGGCAAACAGGGTGCCAATCACCGTAAGCCACCAGGGGGCTAATTGTGGAAGTGCAAGCGCAAGTAAACATGCAGTAAGTAGTGCGCTACCATCAGTAAGATACATTTTTATTGGGCGTTTACGTATCCATAGCATTAGGGCTTCTGCGGATAAGGCCACTATAGAGGCGATAATGATATTAATTAGTACGCCCCATCCAAAGAAAACAATCATCGCGATGGTGCCGGGAATCATTGCCAGCAGCACTTTAAACATAACGGCTTGAATGCTGTTTTGCTGTGCAATATGTGGGGAACTAGCGGTATTAAATTGCATTGGGTTTTCCGGTGTTAATGAATTGATGACTGTTCGAGCTTAGGCTTACAATATGAAAATATTTTGACATAGAGGCGCAGAAGTACAGAGGTTTTCCTATAAATAAATGAAAAGGAATTGCCTTTGAGTCCCTGAAGCTCTGCAATATTTTTTTACTTTTCATCTGCGCTCGCATTGTTCGCTTGTTGAGCCGCTTTTTTATCTTGTACGCGTTTCATTGCAGCTTCAATGGCTGCTTTTTTAGGATCAACTTCACTTTCAATGCCGTCTTTTTTTGCCGCAGCTTCAGCAATTTTTTTCTTTTCTAATAATTCTTTTTTCTTGCGTAGCTTCTCTGCGCGTTCTTTCTTTTCGCGATCCAGTCGATCTTGCCTGAAATCATGTCGTACCCTGGCGTGATCTGATTTAATGCGATCGCGTTCCTGGTTCCATATTTCAGTTTTTGCAAAACGATAATATTGCACCAGTGGAATCTGACTGGGGCAAACCTGTGCACAGCAACCGCATTCAATACAGTCGAATAAATGATAATCCTGAACCATGTCAAAATTTTTCGAACTCGACATCCAGAATAATTGTTGTGGTAAAAGCTGGGCTGGGCAGACGGTAGCGCATGCCCCGCAGCGAATGCAGGGCATAGTAATAGGCGTTTGTTCAGCCGTGTTTTCAACCAGAATACAATTACAGCCTTTAATGATAGGTAGATGATCTGTTTGCAGGGTAAAGCCCATCATTGGACCGCCCATAATTAGCTTGCTTGCATCATCATGGTAGCCGCCTGACTGTTCTATTAAATCAGACATAAAAGTACCTAAAAGTACTTCCATATTCTGTGGCTGTTTAACCCCCTCGCCAGTAATGGTCACAATACGGGAAATAAGGGGTTCGCCAAGAATTATAGCTTTATGAACGGCAACGGCCGTACCTACGTTCTGTACTAGTAAGCCGATGTCAGAGGGGAGGCCATCACTGGGTACTTCTTTTTGGGTGAGTACTTTTATTAACTGCTTTTCACCACCCGTGGGGTAAAGCGTAGGGATGCATACAACTTCTATTGTATGTAGCGCCCTTTCTTCAATAACCGCTTTAATGGCCTTAATGGCTTCGGGTTTGTTATCTTCAATTGCAATTAAGCAATATATAGCCGATACCATATACTGAATAATGCCGCATCCAGATACAAGCTCCTCGGCGAATTCCCTCATTAGCATATCGTCGCAACTAATATACGGCTCGCACTCTGCACCATTAATAACCAGGGTTTCAATTCGTGCTTCGGGGCCAGGGTTTACTTTAACTGCGGTGGGAAAGGCTGCACCGCCTAAACCTACGATACCTGCCTTGCGTATTAGTTGGCGTAAATCAGCCGGTGACTTTGAATTTGGGTGTGCAGTGGGTTTGAGTTCGACCCACTTGTCTTCTCCGTCAGACTCTATTACCACGCAAAGGGCATTTAAAGCAGATGGGTGAGGTGTTGGGAAGTCATCAATATCAACAACAGTACCCGATGTTGGAGCATGAATTGGAGCACTTACATATTCTGTGCTTTCGGCAATAACCTGACCTTTTAAAACTGTATCTCCCTTTTTAACCAGCAATTGCCCCGCTTTACCAATGTGTTGTTGCACAGGTAGCATTAAGCGTTTAGGTAGTTTGGCTTTTACAATGGGCTTATCAGTCGACATTGCTTTATTGCTGTCAAGTTTTAAGCCGCCATGAAAGTGCCAAAGCTGGTGGGAAGATTGCGTCATAATTCAGGTTTTATCACTATTATTTATTATGCTACTTAATTATTCAGTTATAGTTTTTTGTGTTTATGCTTTCGGTGTCGTTTCTGCTGAGTCAGGCAACGGCCAGCGCCAGGTATCTGGCTCAACTTTTACGGGTTTAATGTAAATGCAATCAACCGGGCAGGGTGGAATACATAAATTGCAACCGGTGCATTCACTTTCAATAATGGTATGCATTTGCTTAGCTGCCCCTAATATGGCGTCTACCGGACATGCCTGTATACATAAGGTACAGCCAATACATATTTTTTCGTCGACATATACGACGGTTTTTTCAGGTTCATCTGCATGTTCTTCATCTAGTGCGAGCGGTTCAACACCTAGTAGATCAGACAGAGCCAACATAGTCGCTTCGCCCCCGGGAGGGCACTGGTTAATGTTAGCTTCGCCATTAGCAATGGCCTCTGCGTAGGGGCGACATCCAGGGTATGTGCATTGCCCACATTGTGTTTGAGGCAGTAGGGCATCAATTTTATCGACAACTGGATCACCCTCTACATGAAATTTAACCGAGGTGTAGCCGAGCAATACTCCAAATAAGGCGGAAATGATTGCGAGTGTGATAACGGCGGTTAATATCGACATTAAACTTAATTTACCAAACCAATAAAGCCCATAAAGGCTAGAGACATTATGCCAGCTGTAATCATCGCTATAGCAGTTCCCTGAAATGCTTCTGGTATATCGGCAACCGCAATGCGCTCACGTATGCCAGAAAAAAGTATAAGCACCATAGAAAAGCCCATAGCAGCACCAAAACCGTAAAATACAGATTGTAAAAAGTTGTGCTCTTCTTGAGTGTTAAGCAGCGCAACTCCAAGTACAGCACAGTTTGTGGTGATTAGAGGCAAGAAAATACCCAATACGTTATAGAGTAGTGGGCTGGTTTTATGCACTACCATTTCTGTAAATTGCACTACAACGGCAATAACAAGAATAAACATGATGGTGCGCAAATAAACGATGTCCAGAGGTACTAAAATGTACTGGTTAACCAAATAGCTACAAATAGATGAAAGCGTAAGTACAAAAGTCGTTGCCAGGGCCATGCCTATAGCGGTTTCCAGCTTACGCGAAACCCCCATAAATGGGCATAGACCAAGAAATTTCACCAAAACGAAATTGTTGACCCATATAGTACTAATTAAAATTAATGCGTATTCAGTCATTTATTTAGATATTTCATATTGTAGTGAAAAAGCTCTGTTGATCAGTTAAATCAATAGTACTAATTAAAATTAATGCGTATTCAGTCATTTATTTAGATATTTCATATTGTAGTGAAAAAGCTCTGTTGATCAGTTAAATCAATAGTGCTAATTAAAATTAATGCGTATTCAGTCATTTATTTAGATATTTCATATTTATTGAGAGTATTCTCCTGATACTTTGTATCAAGAGTATGAACTAAAATTAGTGCATATTCAGTCATTTGCATTGATATTGTGTGAATGTAAATATGAGAGTTTACCTTAATACAAAGGCCTTGTGGGGTGCAGATACACATAAATATAGGAAAAACCTTATATGGGACATAGATAGTTATTTATAAATATTTAGTCATTTTTTCATAAAAACAGATAAACCCCTTGCTTTTATGAGTAAAAATATGCGTTAATAATCGTCTTTCCCGCTAAATGACATCAATTATTGCTAGGTGTCAGTTCTTCTGGAAACGCTTTAATATCGGGTCAAACATTTTTAACTAGCGTGGAAATCCGTAATGTTCGGAGCCGGCCTTCAAGCCGGCTTTTTTTATGGCTAAAAAATAA
>Ga0209345_10000369_pt1 | contig 58709 bp, 60 predicted proteins | sample Cruoilmetagenom7_FD_187294 | JGI IMG/M metagenome (GOLD analysis project Ga0209345, IMG submission 187294) | Oil polluted marine microbial communities from Coal Oil Point, Santa Barbara, California, USA - Sample 7 (SPAdes) (version 2) | ecosystem: Environmental > Aquatic > Marine > Oil seeps ... | reverse complement strand
GGTATCAAAGAAAGTGGCTGTTTGCCTAATACATCGACTGTAACAGTCAATAGTTTTGTCACTTTTTCCTTGTAAGGTCAGTTCGTTAAGGTAAGATTGAACCAATAAATTGAAACGAGCTTGCTCGGTGATATTCATAAGGTACTCCTCAAGACTGCCGACATTGACAGTTAAGGTAAGTACAGATTACTTTTGTTTTTTCTGCCGCAAAGCGGCTTCGTTCAACTACCCCTTTAACTGTAAAATTTTAGTGCATTCATAATGATAATTTTTATTACTGCTCTTATTCCCATAATGATTCTAATAATGCTGGGATTTATTTTAAAGCGCATTAAATTCTTGCCGGAAGAAACTTGGCCAGGCATGGAAAAACTGACCTATTTTGTACTTTTTCCAGCTTTGCTAATTAGAACCCTTGGTAAACAATCTCTTGCTGGCGCACCTTGGCCATCGATGTTAATAATTGTTGTTGGAACAATAATGACATCAGCAGTGATGCTGATTGTTTTTCGGAAAGTATTATCGAAGAATAATGCTACTTTCACTTCAATTTTCCAAGGTGGTGTACGCTTCAATACTTACATTACACTTGCTATTGCGCAAAGTTTGTACGGTGCAACGGGATTAGCAATGAGCTCTGTTGCTGCTGGTTTTATGATTGTTTTAATCAATTTGTGGTGCATCTCAGTGTTTGTAATCTGGGGGAAAGGTTCATTTCAAGGAGTGCTACAATTTATAAAAGAAATTGTTGGTAACCCACTAATCATAGGTTGTACGATTGGCTGGTTTATAAGCCTAAGTGGCATTGGATTACCTATTATTGTTGAAGATATTCTCGAAATAGTTGGTCGAGCTGCATTACCTTTTGGACTTTTAGCTGTTGGAGCGGCACTAAAGCTAGAAGGAATTAAAGGCCATTTTAGCCCCATCGTTTTATCGTCAATAGCACAGTTCGGGTTAAAACCATTAGTTACCGCTGCTTTTGTATCATATACGGGGCTTACTGGAGTAGCAGCTGCAGTATTGATTATAGCATTTATGACTCCAACAGCTCCTTCTGCATACATCCTTTCACGCCAATTAGGTGGTGACACAGAAGCAATGGCCTCTATTATTACAGTACAAACTTTAATAGCCTTTCTTATTATGCCACTACTAGGAACGCTGTTACTTTAACCATTTACAATAAAGTCAGAATATAACAGGAGCATACTTTTTTATAACGAATATTCATCACCAACAGACTCAACTCAGGGCAATATGTGCTGTCTGATTTGCTTACTCTATAGTTAATTAAATTTACCTAGTAGATATCAGACTTGTTTTTACGGAAATTTTTACTTTTGACGAGCATTCATTTGCCGTTTAAGTTAAATTAATCATACAAACTATTCAGTTTATTACCAGAAAATATGCTAGTATTTTTTGCCTTTTGAGCCTTATAAAAACGGATCTGCGATTACTTTTAATGATCATACTTAGTAGGCAATTAATCTTAGCGAGCAATTAATGATTGACAACTATCATGAGTAAGATGTCAGCATGTTGAGGTAAAGCGAGTATTATCAGTATAAGCCATTATTCATCTTGGCTTATGCGACAAAGTCGGCAGATATACGGTTAGAAAATCTCAGGATGGATCTTGCATTAGTAAAGGTTTATGCCAATTTACAGATAAAATTAATGAGTACAATATGAAATTTTTACATACTATGATCCGCGTTAGTGACGTGGATAAATCACTCGATTTTTACATCAAACACTTAGGTTTAGTAGAGACTCGTCGTGTTGATGTACCTGAAGGTGAATTTACTTTAATATTTTTAGCCACTGAGCCTGGTGCTGCTGAAATAGAGTTAACACATAACTGGGGATCGGATGAAGAATATACTGTTGGCAGAAATTTCGGTCACTTAGCCTATGAAGTTGATGATATTTACGCTACATGTGAAAAATTAATGGCAGCGGGCATTACGATTAATCGTCCACCACGTTGCGGCTATATGGCATTTATTAAATCGCCAGATAATGTTTCTATCGAATTACTGCAAAAAGGCGAACGCTTAGTACCACAAGAGCCTTGGGCTAGTATGGAAAACTCTGGCACTTGGTAAACAGGTACTTAATAGATTGGCAGTTTCTAAAATAGCTATTGAGTAAACGAGATAAGCACTAAAATGGCCTTTATTAAGGTAGTCTTGCTGCCATTTTAATGCTTATTATTGACTCAATTATCAAATGATTTACTTATCTAAACTTAGTTAACGCATCATCCAATGCCGCTAAACACAAAGCCACATTTTCACTACGCGCCGTAAAGCCCATCAAACCAATACGCCAAGCTTGACCGGCAAACTGTCCAAGGCCAGCACCAATTTCTAAATTATATTCTTGTAATAAATATTGGCGTACTTTCGCGTCATCAATACCTTCAGGAATGTATACTGAATTGAGTTGTGGTAGACGTTCATCTTCTGGCACAATAAAATCTAAACCTAGCTTAGTTAAGCCTTTAGCTAAGCTGTTATGTTGCGTTTGATGACGCGCCCAACTGTTTTCTAAGCCTTCTTGCTGTAACATTAATAGCGATTCATGTAAGGCGTATAATGAGTTAACCGGCGCCGTATGGTGATACGCTCGTTTACCCTCTCCTGACCAATAGCCCATAACCAGTGATTGATCTAAAAACCAACTTTGCACTGGCAGTGTTCTGTTGCGAATCACTTCACTAGCTTGTTCACTAAAACTTATCGGTGAAATCCCCGGCACACAAGACAAACATTTTTGACTGCCTGAATAAATCGCATCTATGCCCCAGTCATCCACTCTTAGCTCACTACCACCCAATGAGGTGACCGCATCAACAATCGTTAAGCATTGATAGCGTTTGGCTATTTCACATAAAGTTTTTGCATCAGAGCGTGCACCTGTTGACGTTTCCGCATGAACAAAAGCAACAAAGTTAGCTTGAGGATTCTGTTTAAGTGCATCTTCTAATAATTGCGGCTCAACCGCTCTACCCCATGGTGAATCTACAATCACCAATTTGGCACCAATGCGGGTAACATTTTCAATCATACGCGCACCAAAAACACCATTGCGACACACCACGACAGTATCTTCAGGGGTAATTAAATTAACAAAACATGCTTCCATTCCTGCTGAGCCGGGTGCTGAAATAGCCATAGTATTACTGTTGGCCGTTTGAAAAGCATATTGTAATAGTTGTTTAACCTCATCCATCATACCAACAAAAGTGGGATCTAAATGACCAATGGTTGGACGTGCTAATGCTGACAGTACACGTTGACTGACATCTGATGGCCCAGGCCCCATTAAAGTACGCTGTGGGGGAATAAATGATTGTATCGTCATAAATATAATTTCCAATTAACGGAGGTAGATAGCTAAAGCTTATCATCTATCGACTGAGCAGCTCAATTAATCCCTGTTATGCTAACTATTCATTAATACTATAGTAATTGCATAAATTAAAAGTAATTAGGGTCTGTTGCTATCACGGGAGCTGAATAAAAGTTAATATATTGAATTAATTACTCAAAGAATACTTAGAATCTCCATGGCCTTAAAATCAACCATTAATAAAGCGACAATTCATTTATCTGATATGGATCGTAATTATTATGACACTTTACAATTAACTATCGCGCAGCACCCTTCAGAAACTGACCGTCGTATGATGATCAGGTTAATCGCCTATGTGCTTAATGCCAGTGAAAACCTACAGTTTGGCAAAGGCGTTAGTGATGAAGACGAAGCCGCTATTTGGCGAATAAATTACAGTGAGGTCATTGAGCTATGGATAGAACTAGGCCAGCTAGATGAAAAACGACTGAAAAAAGCCTGTAATCGCGCACAACAAGTAAAACTTTACTGTTACGGTAGTAGCGTCGATACATGGTGGCAACAGTCTAAAGGTAAACTGAATCAATTCGACAAATTATCGATTGAAAGCTTCAGTGAAGAGACTTCAACAGCATTAGAACAACTGGCCGACCGCTCAATGGAATTTCAAGTGAGTATTCAAGACGGACAGTTCTGGCTGACTTGCGGAGACGAAACGCTATTGATCGAGCTAACTAAGCTCAAATAATCTTGCTTCTTAAAATCAGTATACATAACAGAAACTAACGTTAGCTATTGATTTTAAAGCTTTACATTGTAAATTTTTTATTAACTTCTCTGTTACGGCAATATTAATCACTATGATAAAGACATTACCTTTGAAAAACATCAGCTTCAAACTCAAATCATTACTGACAGCAATAGCGATGACTAGCGCCTTTCCCAATGTTGCGGAAATCATCCCAGCTGAGCAAGTGATCAAAGATATTACCTACCTTGCCGCTGATGATTTAGAAGGTCGCGCAAGTTTCAGTCCGGAAATTGACCGAGCAGCAAACTATATTGCTAAACGTTTTACTGATGTAGGTTTACAACCATTATCATCAGCAAAAGCTGATAACCAAAGTAGCAGTTTTCTACAAAAATTTACCGTCAGTCAAATACAACCACAAGTGCTTAGCGTAACAATAAATAATGCCAACATAAGCCAAGGTAACCTCGCTATAGCCAGCACGATGGAGTCAGTGAACTGGCAACAAGCTGGTGCTGAAGTCCATGTAATTAACAAAAACGATGATATGCGAGATACCTTAAGCGCGCTAAACCAAAAAGGTGGTCAGCACTTAGTTATCATTAATAACGCACATGCAAAAAGCTTTCATGCTTATCAAAATTACTTTAATCGCGGTATTACTAAGCTTTCACTTGAGCATCGTGGTGCCATTGTGATGGTATTAAGTGATGTTAGTGAAATTAACACTTACAACGTCAAAGCCAGTGCGACAATTACCGAGCAAGCATTAACTAACGTGGTGGGGATCTTACCGGCAGCTAACACTGAACATGGCAAAGAAATAATTTTATACTCAGCACATTATGATCACTTAGGCGTCACCGAAGACGGCAAACAAATATATAACGGCGCTGATGATGACGCATCAGGCACCACCGCTATCATTAACTTAGCGCAATATTACGCAAAGCAAGGCAATAATAAACGTAGCCTGATGTTTAGTGCCTTTACTGCCGAAGAAATTGGTGGTTTTGGTTCAAAATACTTTTCACAACAACTTAATCCTGACAACGTCGTTGCCATGATTAATATTGAGATGATCGGTAAACCATCAAAATTTGGCGCCGGCACGGTATGGATGACAGGGATGGAACGCTCAAATTTAGGCGCTTTGCTCAATGAAAAGCTCAGCGCCCAAAACACCGAAATATATCAAGACCCTTACCCTGAACAAGGCTTATTTTATCGCTCAGACAATGCAACATTAGCGCGTTTAGGTGTACCTGCTCACAGTTTTAGTAGTACTCAGCTCGATAAAGACCAGCACTATCATCAAACCAGTGACGACATAAACAGTTTGGACTTATCTTCAATGCATAAAGTAATTGAATCATTAGCTGTTGCTACCCAATCACTTGTTGATAGTACGGTTACGCCAACACGTATTGATAAAGCCAAAGTTCGCGCACAAGGTAAAATTTACTAAGCTATCAAAGATTAATTAAGCGTGTGCCTGACATTGAGGCCACTGTAAATAATAAAAAACCAGCTTGCTAGACAAGCTGGTTTTTTATTCTCTGAATTTTATTTTTTGCTTAATTAGTACCAGCTAGTATCCAGTATGATGTTATCTTTAAGCAGAAATTAACCGGGCCAACGCATGGCATATTCAAGTTCATTTTCCGCACAAATAATAAAACCGTGGCGCAAATATAATTGTTTAGCGGGATTATCTAACAATACATTTAAAGTAATTGCGAGTTGTTTTTCTTGGGCTTTGCGTTTAACTAACCCTAGTACTCGACTACCAATACCTAAGCCATGATATTCAGGTAATAATTGAAATTGTCTTAGATGAATTTTATCGGGAAATTGCCCTAATTTTAATAAGCCGATCGCAGTATCTTGATAAGAAATAATATGAGAATCGGTAAAGTATTCATCGACCCGCTGCATATGCGCAATATCATCGAGGTAAATACCGGCCTTACTCAAGTGTTCGGTCATCGACGCTTTTCTTAATCGTAAAAGAAAAGCTCTATCACTTGTCGTTGCCCGCCGAAAGCTGACAATCGCTTGCTCGTTGTTTTTCCGCTTAAAGACCTTACTCACTTCAGACATCGAATATTAAAGAGTGTACTAAAACATAACCCTACTATAACAAGTTAATAAATGAGTTAAAGCATAAATGACCTGAACTCAGCATAAGCTAAGGTAGCGAGAAAACATAACCGAAAGCTATCGCATAAAAGCCACCATTGAGCGCGGTGCACTTGATTGCTTGCTAACAATAACGGCAAAATGGTTGATAAAACTAAAATAGGAATACCACATGACCTTCAATAAATCACTTATCGTCATCTCTATGTCGGCTATATTTGCCGTAGCGTGCAGTAATGAGCCGGAATCCATGACGAAAACGAATAATGCACAAACCATTGCTGCTGACTCTGCAACGCAACTTGATAGTACAGCTTTAGCTTCTCAAGCGGCAAACGAACTATTTGATGCTATTTTTATGGAAGGTGTTAATCGCAATCCTGTCATGCAAACTTATCTAGGTATTAAAACTGATTATGACAAGTGGCAAGATCTCTCAGAAGAAAATAGCACGAAGGAATTAGCTTTTGCTAAAGAGGCCCTGCAACGCATTCAAGTTATCGACATAACAAAAGTTGATAAGCAAACTAAATTGAGCTTCAAATTATTGTCGCAAAAACTCGAGCAACAAATTGCTGATTATCAATGGCGCCATCATAATTACCCAGTTAATCAGATGTTTGGTGTTCACTCTAGCATCCCCGCATTATTAATTAATCAACATAGTATTAAAGAGGTAAAACAAGCACATGATTATATCGCGCGCGTAAAAAATTCAAAACTATTGCTTGAACAACTTATTCAGCAGCTCAAGATCAGAGCAGATAAAGGTATTATTGCGCCAAAATTTGTATTTGCACATGTTATTCGTGACTCGAAAAACCTCACCGTAGGTGTACCTTTTGATGAAGGTACTGATAGCACTTTATACGCAGATTTTAATAAAAAAATAGCAACATTAGACATTTCTGATGTACAAAAGCAAGCTTTAATGGCTGAGTTAACATCAGCATTAACCCACGAGTTTAAAGCCGGTTACCAACAATTGGTCAGCTATTTAACTGAGCTTGAGAAAAAAGCCGACAATACCGATGGCGCTTGGAAACTTCCACAAGGTGATAAGTTTTATAACAATGCCTTAAACCGAACCACCACCACAGATTTAACCGCTGATGAAATTCACCAAATTGGTTTAGATGAAGTTAAGCGTATTCATGATGAAATGCGTGTCATCATGAATAAAGTCGGCTTTAAAGGTAACTTAACTGATTTTTTCGCATTTATGCGTCATGACCCACAGTTTTACTATGCGGGTGATGATGCCGGTCGTCAACGCTACTTAACTGAAGCCACTGACTTAATTAATACCATGAAAGGTGAATTAGACCAGCTATTTATCACTAAGCCTAAAGCTGATTTAAAAGTTAAAAAAGTTGAAGCCTTTAGAGAAAAGTCAGCAGGTAAAGCCTTTTATCAGCAGCCAGCACCTGATGGCTCTCGCCCGGGTATCTACTATGCGAACCTTTATGACATGGAAGCCATGCCAACCTACCAAATGGAGGCCTTAGCTTATCATGAAGGTATTCCAGGCCATCATATGCAAATCGCGTTAAAACAAGAATTAGAAAGTATTCCAAAGTTTAGGAAATTCGGTGGTTACACCGCTTACAGTGAAGGCTGGGGTTTGTACTCAGAAATGATCCCAAAAGAAATCGGCTTTTACCAAGACCCTTACTCTGATTTTGGTCGCTTAGCGATGGAATTGTGGCGCGCTTGTCGCTTAGTGGTTGATACGGGTATCCATAATAAAAAATGGACACGTGCACAAGGTTTAGCCTATTACGTCGATAATACGCCAAATGCAGAGTCTGATGCAGTGAAAATGGTTGAACGTCATGTGGTTATGCCATCACAAGCAACCGCTTATAAAATAGGCATGCTAAAGATTGTTCAGTTACGCGCTAAAGCAAAACAACAACTTGGTGATAAATTTGATATCCGTGAATTTCACGATGTTGTACTTACCAATGGTGCGGTACCACTTAACGTATTAGAAGATATGGTGAATGACTATATTGCTAAAAATCGTTAATAGCTTGATACGTTAACGTTGCAAGTCAGATGAGAACAAAGCGCGACGTTAACACTTAACGCAAGAATGCGCTAAGTGCAGCCAGCGCTCTTTAAAACGCCAAAGCTAATGTCTTTGGCGTTTTTATATTTTTAATACTTTTTTGCTTATGACACTTCAAACTGTAAAATTGTGCTGAAAGTCACATCTTAAAATAAGCTCACGCATTACCCTACTTTACGCTGCTTTAGCGTGACTTTACCGCCCCACTGATAAAGTGCTAAGCCGCACATCACTAACAAAGCCCCTAGCAACAAATGCAAACTAACTGGCTCATTATTTAACATCGCACCTAGATATAAGGCAAAAACAGGCGTCATCATGGTAATAAGTGCCACAGTGCTCGCTCTTAATTTTTGTAAAATAAAAAAATAAGCCAGAAAACCAACCAAAGAGCCAAAAATACCGAGGTATAAAATAGCTAAAATTGAACGCGTTTGCCACTGCTGATAAGGTAATGTGCCATCAACAATGAACCAAGCGAGGGCAAATAATGGCACGCTAAACGTTAACGCGCCAATCGTTGTCGCCAATGGGTGAATGTCAATTTCAACACTCTTAACCATTACTCCGCTGAGGCTAAAGAAAAACACCCCCAATAGAATAAGACCAATACCGACAATACTATCTTCACTCAATGAAATGCTATCAAAACAAACCACAGATAAACCGACTAGCGCCACCGTTAAAGCCAATATTTTTATTTTACTGAATTTAGGCTCAGCAAGAATTTTTTGCGCGAGTAATCCAGAAAGTATCGGTGATAAACCAAAGATCAACGACATCAAACCAGAAGATAAATATTGTGCTGAAAGATAAGAGAACAGCATGCCACCAAAAACACCAATGCACGAATAACTGTATATTTTCAGCGCTTGTCCCGAGAAAGGTAGCTTAATCTTAGCAAATTTCATGATGATCACACCCGGCACAATAGCGATGATCATACGCATTAAAACCGCTAATGTCGGATGCACCGTTTCACTACTCCAAACAATACCGAGTGGTGTTGTTGACCAAATAATTACGACAGCTAAATATACCACTGAAATAGGCAAAAACATTCCCCTTGGATTAAAAATTAAATAACTTAAAAACTGAAATAATTTGCGTATAATTTAAATAAACATTAGCGAATAACCAAAAGACAATATAATGGAATTAAAAATAATCCCCGTTGTACAAGTGCTGATTGCCATGGCATTGATGACTTTACTGAGCATTTATTTTCCGACGCTAAACTATAGCGCAACCTATAGTGATTATTTAGCGATACTTTTACTATTCATTGCTTTATTGCTTGGGTTTTTCGCTATTTATAGCTTTCGCAAGCATAAAACTACGGTTAACCCCAGCAAGCCTGAAACATCATCACAGGTAGTTAACAGCGGTATTTATCAATACTCACGTAACCCGATGTATTTAGCCATGCTTTTAGGCTTACTTGCCTATGCTTGTTACTTAGCAAATCCATTAACCTTGGGGATATGCGCACTATTTATCTTCTACATCAGTAAATATCAAATCACCCCAGAAGAGCGCATACTCACGGAGCTATTTGGCAGTGAATATAGCAACTATACCCTTAAGGTTCGACGTTGGTTATAACCTTAGTAACTTATTCAAGGCCAAATAAAAAGCACTTACCAGCTTGAACTGTAAGTGCTTTTTATTTATTTTTGCAAAAGTTTATACTAAAAGTGACTTGCTAAAAGCTTTTAGTGACAAGCTTGATGGTTTACAAGCTAGGCTTTCTTTAAATAAGCAGCCACTAAAACAATACGGGTACCGTTAACTTTACCTTCGATATGCTCAGGATTGTCCGTCAAGCTAATGCCGCGCACCATAGTCCCTTGCTTAGCGGTAAAGTTTGCACCTTTAACTTTTAAATCTTTAATTAAAGTTACGTTGTCACCGTCTTGCAGCTCAGCACCGTTGCTGTCTCGTGTTGGACCTTCTCGCTCTGCTGCTGCAATGCCCTGCTCTGCCCAGGTTTTAACATCATCTTCTAAGTAGATCATAGCTAACGCATCTTGTGCCCAGCTTTCCGCTGACAATTTATGCAACATACGATATGCCATCACTTGAACTGCTGGCTCTTGATTCCACATAGCATCGCTTAAACAACGCAAATGGTTAACATCAAGTGCAACAGTGCCTTCAACTTGAGCTAAACAAGTATCACATAAATAAATACTTTGCTGCGCACTCAAGTCACTCGTTGGTGGCACTGGGTGTACGGTTAAATTATCAGTTGATGTACAAAATTCACAACTTGAGTTGCTACGTTGTTTTAATGCTTGTTCTGTTACCATAATAAAATACCCACAAAATTTTTGGCGCTATTATGCTCCTAATTTACCGATTTAAAAAGTGGTGATCGGCACTAAAAAGAAATAACGGCAATTTTTATTGCTAACAAAGGGAGATTTAGGCAATTTTTATAAAATCAGGCGGAGTACTTTGCCAGTTCATCACGAACCAGCAAAGCGATTGGACAGTTTTTAATCTATATTTTTTGTCGCATGGTGTGAGGCTGCTGCCGTAAAAACCACATCGGTTGAGCTATTAAGTGCAGTTTCTGCTGAGTCCTGAATTACGCCAATAATAAAACCAATAGCAACGACTTGCATGGCAATATCAGTATTAATACCAAATAAGCCACAGGCGAGTGGAATTAGTAATAATGAGCCACCAGCAACGCCAGAAGCGCCGCAAGCCGATACCGCAGCAACAATGCTTAATAGAATAGCGGTGGCAAAATCGACTTCAATATTTAAGGTGTTGGCTGCCGCTAATGTTAGCACTGTGATAGTAATAGCCGCACCAGCCATGTTAATAGTAGCGCCTAAGGGAATCGAAACAGAATAAGTATCTTCGTGTAAATCAAGTTTTTCACACAATTCCATATTTACCGGAATATTGGCCGCAGAACTACGGGTGAAAAACGCGGTAATGCCCGATTCTTTTAAACAGGTCAGTACTAAAGGATATGGGTTTTTACGCATAATAAAGTAAACAATTAACGGGTTAACCACTAAAGCAATAATCAACATGGCTCCTAAAAGTACCAGTACTAAATGACTAAACTCACCTAGTGTATCAAAACCTGTGGTTGCTACGGTATTAGCAACTAAGCCCATAATACCTAAAGGCGCGAAACGAATAACTAACTTCACCACACTGGAAATCGCTTCGGCAAAATCATGCACCATCACTTTGCTGGTATCACTAGCTTTTTTCAATGCAAAACCTAATCCTAAACCCCAAGCTAAAATACCGATAAAGTTACCGGTAATAACAGCGTTAAAAGGGTTATCAACAATTTTGAACGCTAAGGTTGTTAATACTTCAGCTAGGCCTTGTGGCGGGTTAGCACTAGCGCCAGCAATATCCAGAGTTAGTTGCACAGGGAACAAAAAGCTCAATCCTACCGCCACTAATGCAGCACTGATGGTACCCACTAAATAAAGCCCAATAATAGGGGTTAAATTGGCATCGCTGTTCGCTTTTTGATTGGCGATGGACGAAGCAACCAACACTAAGACCAAAATAGGTGCAACAGCTTTCAATGCATTAACAAATAAGCTCCCTAGTATAGAAAATGACTTGGCAATATCAGGAGAAATAATCGCTAAACCTATGCCTAAAACAATGGCAATAATGATTTGATTCACAATATTAATCGATTTTAGCTTATTAAAAATTGACGGTTTTTCTAAAGCAGTATTTTCTGTTGTCATAGTTTTTCTTATTTGAGTTGTTGTTTTTATCATTACGCTAACGTGTCAGGAAATTTTTTACCACTTATTTACCGACACTGTCTGGTTTATTTGTTATCGGGTTACTTTAAAAAGACAGCTCACTTTGCCATGATATAAAATAATCGCTATCTGCATTATCAGCCAAATAGCCCTGACAAACAAAGTGCCCTACTACGGCAACTAATTCATCATCATAAAATATGAAAGGTAGTCTTTTTCTTTGCCATGGTGGTATAGCAAGCTCTTGTAAAACCTTTTTTAATGAGCGTGAGTGTTGGCGATATTCAGGTAAGCATGTCGGGTTATTATGGCCGAAGCGAATCGTCACTAATTGCCTAACGTTAGGTTGCTTGATAGCTGTTTGCCAAGTAGTGTCAGTGTTACTAGTATTTGAGTTTGTCGATATACTCACGGCTCCTAATTGATCAGGAAGTGCAACACTCACTGATGGCTCAGTCGCTAAGGTATCTACATCAATGGTATGCTGCCATGACGAAATATCTTGATAAATATGAGTCAAATACAGCTCATGCTGAAACCTTCTTAAACAACAATTAGCGAGTTGAATAACCGGCGATTTATCATTATTGGCATTAAGCTGCTGACATATTTGTGCCAATTGCTGCCCTGTGGGCATTAACAGCTGATGATTCGCTAAAAAATGGCGTAAAAGATTTTTCAGTCGAGCTTCGCTAAGGCTATTAAGCTTAACAATCGATAGTTTGTCTGGCGCTGTCTGGCATACTGTTAAATCCTGCTCTGCCAATTCATTCAGTAACTGTTGCGCTTCAAAACAATGCCGAGCACTGCGTGCAATGGTTTTATTGATACTTGGCCAACGCTCAGATAATGCGGGGATAATTTGATGACGTAAAAAGTTACGATCGTAGTGTTCGTCAGTATTAGACTCATCTTCAATCCAACTCAGCTCATGTTGTTGTGCGTAAGAAAGGATTTCGTCACGTGACACAGATAACAAGGGACGCAGTAAATTATGCTGCGCTAACACTGAATTTTCAGGCATTGCTGATAAGCCTTTTAGACCAGAGCCGCGCTTTAATGCTAATAAAAAAGTTTCTGTTTGGTCATTAAGATGATGGCCGGTAACAATAAACGCCGGCTCAATACTTGCCTGTATTAGCACTTGATAACGGGCATCGCGCGCTATCGCTTCTAAGCTTTGTTGCGGTTGTTTTTTTAGCTGTAATTTGCGAGTAATTAACGGTAAAGAATACCGATCACATTGTTGTTGCGCAAAGGCTTGCCATGAATCGGCATTTGGACTTAAACCATGGTTGACATGGCAGACAACAATGTTATTTGATAACTGTTCTCGCTGTTTTAGTGTTGCTAGTGCAACGAGCAACACTTGTGAATCAACACCACCGCTATAAGCTATAATAATTTTTTTCTCTGGCGCGCTGTTAAAGCACTTTACCAGAGCTGATTCAATAGTATTCACAGAGTTTAAAAATATCGCCAAAGAGTGTTATTAAGCAAAGCTATAAGAAGCCAAAAGTAAAAAGCGACCTTAATAGGTCGCTTAATATAAAATTAACAATAACCGAATGACATTAATTTATCATAGCGGCTTTCAATTAACTCTTCACTTGAAAGCTTATCAAGTTCAGCAAGATCAGATTTTAAGGCTTGCTTAAGATATGCCGCCATTTGATCCATATCGCGATGCGCGCCACCTAAAGGCTCTTCAATCACACTATCAATAAGACCGAGTTCTTTAATACGTTTGGCGGTAATACCCATAGCTTCAGCTGCTGTTGGTGCTTTTTCGGCAGTTTTCCATAAAATAGAGGCACAACCTTCAGGGGAGATCACTGAATAAGTAGAATATTCAAGCATATTGACTTTGTCACCAACACCAATAGCTAAAGCGCCACCAGAGCCACCCTCACCAATAACAGTACAAATAATCGGCACATTCAAACGTGACATGACTTTTAAGTTCATGGCAATCGCTTCACTTTGACCACGCTCTTCAGCACCAATACCAGGATAGGCTCCAGGCGTGTCGATGAAAGTAATAATTGGCATTTTAAAACGCTCTGCCATTTTCATTAGGCGTAGAGCTTTACGATAGCCCTCAGGACGAGGCATACCAAAGTTGCGCTTAACCTTTTCATTAGTAGAACGACCTTTTTGATGACCTATAATCATCACAGGACGACCATCTAAACGTGCTGTACCGCCAACAATTGCTCTATCATCAGCATAAGCTCTATCACCTGCCAATTCATCGAATTCAGTAAAAATACGAGGCAAATAATCTAACGTGTATGGACGCTGAGGATGACGGGCAACACGCGCAGTTTGCCATGGATCTAAGCCAGAGAAAATCTTTTTAGTTAGCTCATTATTTTTCTCTCGTAACTGAGAAATTTGCTCTTCTAAATCAAGATCTAGTTCTTGGCCATTGTTGACCAATTGTAATTCTTCAATTTTCGCTTCAAGTTCCGCAATTGGAAGCTCAAAATCTAAAAAATTTAATGACATATGATTACTCTTACCTATGTTGTCTCTGAATAACGTTATTAATAAACGCTACCTATTTAAATTTTAACTCGACTTGCTCTTCACCCAACAGGGTTTTCAAATCGTATAATAGCTGGTCGCTTGGCGATACACGCCACTGTACCCCTAACTCTAGCATACCTTGCGCCTCATCTCTTTGATAAAAAACGCGAACGGGGCAAATCCCTTCTTTATAAGGTGTTAACACCTCCGTAAATCGTTCGATAAAACGCCCCGAAAGCTGATTTTTATCAATTTGCAAATCCAATGATGCGACATAATTTTCGCGAGCATCAGCAATGGTCATAATATCTCGGGCAGTCATTGTAATACCACCAGAGTAATCATCAAAGCTGACCTGTCCGCTACAGACCAAAATAGCATCAGAAATCAGCAATTCTGCAAATCTATCATAGTCATCTGGGAATAATCGTATATCCATTCGAGCACTTTTATCATCAAGTGTCACTAACGCCCAACGACGACCACGTTTATTCACTAACACCCGCACAGCTAAGACTAAGCCCACAGCTACGGTAGTTTTATCTTTATTTGTCGGCTGTAAACTTCCTAAACGCCCTGTTGCATAGCGCCTAATTTCACTTAAATAGCGGTTAATTGGATGACCGGTTAAATATAATCCTAAAGTTTCTTTTTCACCATCAAGCCATTTGGGCTCTGGCCACATAGGGACATCTTTAAAGGCTTGGCGGTTATCTTCAGGCTCTTCATTGATCAAACCAAATAAATCATTTTGCCCAATCGCTTGTGCTTTGGCATGTTGCTCGGCCGCTTTTAATGCTTCAGGTAAGGATTCAAATAATGCGGCACGATGAGGACCTGCTGCCGTTTTCGGGCCAAGTGCATCCATAGCGCCGGCTTTAATGAGTTTTTCTAGAACACGTTTATTGGTTTTCTTGGTATCGACACGGGCACAAAAATCAAATAAATCAACAAATTCACCATCACTTTCACGAGCAGCAATAATGGCTTCTATCGGCCCTTCGCCGACACCTTTTATTGCACCGATACCATAAATGATTTGATCTTGTTCATTGACGGTGAACTTATACTGCCCCCTGTTAACGTCAGGCGGTAGTAAATCCAAGCCCATATTTTCACATTCATCAACTAAGGTAACAATTTTATCTGTATTATCCATATCAGCCGACATAACCGCCGCCATAAATGGCGCAGGAAAATGTGTTTTCATCCATAACGTCTGATAAGACACCAAGGCATAAGCGGCAGAATGAGATTTGTTAAAACCGTAGCCAGCAAACTTTTCAACCAAGTCGAATATTTTTATTGCTAACTCGCCGTCTACACCGCGCGCAATAGCACCCGCTTCGAAACCAGCTCGTTGTTTTGCCATTTCTTCTGGCTTTTTCTTACCCATAGCACGACGCAACATATCAGCGCCACCAAGCGAGTAACCCGCTAAAACCTGTGCTATTTGCATGACCTGTTCTTGATATAAAATAATACCGTAAGTCGGTTCAAGAATAGGTTTTAAGTCAAGGTGCTGCCAAGTTTCATCCGGATAACTAATCGCTTCGCGTCCATGCTTACGCTCGATAAAGTTGTCTACCATGCCTGATTGCAGAGGCCCAGGTCTAAACAGTGCTACAAGAGCGATAATATCTTCAAAACAATCGGGTTTAAGTTTTGCGATGAGTGATTTCATACCACTAGATTCAAGTTGGAAAACCGCGGTGGTTTCCGATTTGAGTAAAACTTTAAAACTGGCTTTATCTTCGAGATCGATAGTCGCAATATCAATTGGCGCTTTACCTTCTCTTAATAATTTCACATCAGCCATTTCAATAGCCCACTGCAAAATAGTTAAGGTCCGTAACCCCAAGAAATCGAATTTAACTAAGCCCGCATCTTCAACATCATTTTTATCAAACTGAGTAACCGGATTTTTACCTTCTTCGTCACAGTAAAGCGGTGCGAAATCAGTAATAGTTGTAGGAGAAATAACAACACCACCGGCATGTTTACCAGCGTTTCGTGTTGTACCCTCTAATATGCGACACATATCAATCAGGTCTCTTACATCACTGTCTTGGGCGTATACTTCCGGTAATTTCGGCTCTTCTTCAAACGCTTTGGCTAAGGTCATCCCCGGTGTTGGCGGAATGAGTTTTGATATCCGATCAACAAAACCATAAGGATGCCCTAACACACGTCCCACATCACGAATTACCGCTTTAGCAGCCATAGTACCAAAGGTAATAATTTGTGATACTGCGTCACGACCATAAAGTTCAGCCACGTGATCGATCACCTCATCACGACGGTCCATACAAAAGTCGATATCAAAATCTGGCATCGAAACACGTTCAGGGTTAAGAAAGCGTTCAAACAGTAGATCATATTCTAGCGGGTCAAGGTCGGTTATTTTTTGTGCATACGCGACTAATGAACCGGCTCCTGAACCACGACCTGGCCCAACAGGTATATTGTTATCCTTACTCCACTGAATAAATTCCATTACAATCAAGAAGTAACCAGGAAACCCCATATTGTTAACCACTTTTAACTCGATGGCTAAACGTTCATCATACGGTTTACGTTTCTCGGCAAAATCAGGCGCATCTTTATCAAACAAAAATTCTAACCTTTCTTCTAAACCTTCTTCAGAAACTTTAACTAAATAGTCCTCAATCGATAAGCCTTCAGTTGGAAAGTCAGGCAAAACATATTCACCTAAACGTACAGTAACATTACAACGTTTGGCAATTTCTACTGAGTTAGCTAGTGCTTCTGGAATATCAGCAAAAAGTGCCAACATTTCTTCTTCACTTCGTAGGTATTGCTCTTTAGAGTATTTTCTCGGACGACGTTTGTCATCTAAGGTAAAGCCGTCATGAATCGCGACACGTATTTCATGGGCATCAAAGTCATCAGGACTTAAAAACATTACCTCATTGGTAGCAACAACCGGCAAATTGTGACGAGATGCTAGCTCAAGCGCTAGATGAATATAATTTTCTTCATCATTACGTCCTGTTCTGATCAGCTCTAGATAATAACAATGAGGAAAATATTGTTGATAAAACGCCAGCATTTCATCAACAAACTCACTATTACCCTTTAATAGCGCTTTACCGACATCGCCTTCTCGGCCACCGGAAAGTAGAATTAAACCTTCGGCTCGTTCAATTAACCAGTCTCGGTCTAATACGGCTTTACCTTGAATATGACCACGTAAATAAGCTTTGGAGATCAATTCAGTTAAATTTTTATAACCAACATTGTTAGTGGTTAAAACCACTAAACGTGATAATTCATTTTCTAACGCGGCACTTTTTACCCAAAAATCACAACCAATGATGGGTTTCAGACCTGCACCATGCGCAGCATGATAATATTTCACTAAACCACATAAGTTAGTTTGGTCAGTTAGCGCCATCGCTGGCATATTTAATTCTGCTGCACGCGCAACTATTGGCTTAACTTTTTTTAAGCCATCAGACATAGAATAATCACTATGTATTCTTAGATGTATAAACTTAGGATCACTACCCGTAGTAGCTAATTGACAAGATTCAGTAGTAGAAATTGGGAACTCAGATTCAGACATCTAGTGCTCTAATTGTTTTTATTATGCGTTGCTGCATTAGCGAGTACATTGGCCACCGGCTTAAAACTTCTTCGATAGCAGTCGATTACACCGTATTCTATAATTTTTTCTAAATGTAATTTAGTGGGATAACCCTTATGTTGCGCGAAACCATAATAAGGGTATAACTTATCTAAGGCGATCATTTCATCGTCTCTGACCACTTTAGCCAAAATAGAGGCAGCACTAATTTCAGCAACACGGGCATCACCTTTAACAACGCTTTGGCAAGCAATAACACCATCGTCATGAGCAAATGTTGGACAACGATTACCGTCGACTAATACGTGATCAGGAAGTACGGCCAAACCTTGCACTGCTCGCTGCATAGCAAGCATGGTAGCGTGGAGAATGTTTAGGGTATCTATTTCTTCAGGTGATGCACGACCTATTGACCAAGCAATGGCCCGTTGTTTAATTTCTATCGACAATAGTTGTCTTTTTTTATCCGAAAGCTTTTTTGAGTCCATTAAGCCTTCAATTGGATTCTCAGGGTCTAAAATAACAGCAGCTGTTACAACATCCCCCACTAAAGGGCCACGCCCTACTTCGTCGACACCTGCGATGCAATAGGCGATAGGATATTCAAAAGGTTCAAACGTTTTTTTAACAGCTGGCATAATTACTCAGGTTCAAAATTATAATAAGTCGATAACAGCTTTGGCGGCTTGTTCGCTGGCATTTTGTTTCAGCATTAAGTGAATATCTGTATAAGCTTGATTCAACGCAGATTGATCTTCAAACAACCGCTCTTCAACTAACGGTAAAATGTTGTCAACCGTCACTTTGCCTTGCAGCAATTCTGGCACCAAACTTTTATTGGCCAACAGGTTCGGTAATGAAAACCACTTCAGCTTCACAAAACCTTTAAACATATGATAAGTTAATGGATTAAACTTATAACAAATCACCATAGGACGCTTTATTAAGGCCGCCTCTAAGGTTACTGTCCCTGATGCCGTTAATAAACAATCACTGGCCGCCATAACTTGCTGAGTTTTACCGACAATTATGATAATTGGTAATTCAGGTGCTATTTTTTCATGCAGTTGGCGAAATTGCTCTGCTCTCTTCTCACTGACCATAGGAACAACAAATTTTAGCTCCGCAGATTTAGCCTGCTTGCTCGCTAATAGTTTTATTGCTGTTTGTAGAAAAGGCGCAACTAATCTCGACAATTCACCGCCTCGACTGCCAGGCATCAGTGCCAGTATTTTCGCAGATTCAGATAACCCAAGGGCTTTTCGCGCAAGTAATTTATCAGAAATTAACGGTATATCGTCAGCAAGCGAGTGCCCAACGAAGGTACAAGGTATTTGATGTTTATCGTAAAACGCTTTTTCAAAAGGCAATAATGACAGCACCATATTGGTGGCTTTGGCTATTTTAAAGATCCTTTTTTCACGCCATGCCCAAACAGACGGACTAACATAGTGCACGGTTTTTATTCCTTGAACTTTTAAGGTTCCTTCCAAAGTAATATTAAAATCAGGTGCATCAATGCCAATAAAAACATTCGGTTCATTGGCAATAAAATATTCACCTAAAGATTTTCTAATATGCAATAAGCGCCTTAGCCTGCCAAGCACTTCAAATACGCCCATTACGGATAGCTCTTCCATGTCAAATAGACTATCAAAGCCTAGTGCGAGCATTTTAGGACCACCAATACCGACAAACTTTGCCTTGGGGTAATGCTGTTGGAGCTGTTGCATTAAACCAGCGCCTAAGGTGTCACCTGAATGCTCGCCAACAACAATAGCGAACGTAACTGTTGAATTATTCATATTTTGACTAGTCGTAAATTATTGGCTGCTAAAGCCTTTGGGGTTGCTTTGCTCACAGGATAACTAACGGATAATGCCACGACTAGAGTTTTTAATAAAATCGCTAAACATAGCTAACTCAACCATATCACCATCCAAATCGGCAATTTTATTTACTGCTTCATCAACCGTTAGACCTTGGCGATAAATGGCTTTATAAGCGCGTTTGATATTCAAAATAACATCTTTATCAAAACCGCGACGCTTTAAGCCTTCACTATTCAAACCAAAGGGTTTTGCCGGTTGACCTGATGCCATAACATAAGGAGGAATATCTTTAAGAATTAATGAATTGGCACCAACAAAACAATGATCGCCAATATGACAAAATTGATGTACACCTGTCATACCACCAATAATAGCGTGGTCACCAACATGCACATGACCGGCAATTGAAGCGCCATTGGCCATAATACAGTGACTACCCACCATACAATCATGCGCAATATGGGTATAAGCCATAAATAAATTATTGCTACCAATTTGCGTTAAACTATTATCTTGGACAGTACCACGGTGAACAGTGCAATATTCACGGAAAGTATTATTATCTCCGATCACCAATTCTGTTGGCTCGCCAGCATACTTCAAATCTTGGCAATCTTCACCAATCGAAGCAAACTGAAAAATACGATTGCCTTTGCCTAGCGTCGTCGGTCCATTAATTACCACATGTGAGCTAATATGACAATCATCACCAATAACTACATTGGCTGCTATATAGGTCCAAGGGCCTATTTTGACATTTTTACCGATAACCGCACCATCTTCAATAATCGCTTGCGGATGGATTAATGATGTTGAATTATCCATATTAAATTACTCTTCTTGCGCACATCAAATCGGCTGAGCAAACTACTTTGCCATCAACTTTCGCTTCACCGTAAAATTTCCACATACCACGGCGTTCTTTAATAAACTCTAAATGCAAATGCATAGTATCACCAGGGTGAACAGGCTTTTTAAATTTTGCTTTATCAATTGAAGCAAATAAAAACAATTCGCCATCACTTTGATCTTCCACTGATTTGAAACCCAGTATCCCGCTTGCTTGGGCAAGCGCTTCGAGAATTAGTACACCAGGAAAAATAGAATAACCCGGAAAATGGCCCATAAATGCAGGTTCATTAACCGTGACATTTTTTATCGCATGGATTGATTTTCCTGGCGTATAATCAAGTACTCTATCGACTAATAAAAACGGGTAACGATGTGGAATAAGTGATTTAATTTCTTCGATATCAATAATTTTATTTTGCGAATCCAAAATTTTTCCTCTTTTTACTTAACTATGGCGTGAGCTAGCGCTAGCTTTTTAAAGCGTCTATGTCTTTTTCTACGGTCATTAATCGTTTAGTTAACGATTCAAGCTTTTTAATTCTAGCATTGTTTTTATGCCATTCTTTATTTGGCTGACATGGCATACCTGATGAGTATACACCGGACTCAGATATCGCTTTTGTTACCATGGTCATACCGGTAAATACACAGCCATCAGTAATGTTAATATGACCATTTATACCAACTAAACCCGCAATCACACAGTTTTTACCAATTTCAGTACTACCAGCAATGACACTGCATGCTGCAATAGCTGTATTCTCGCCGATCACAACATTATGAGCAATCTGTATTTGGTTATCTAAAATAACACCATTCTTAATGATAGTGTTACCTAATGCACCTCGGTCAATGGTAGTACTTGCGCCTATTTCGACATTATCGCCAATAATCACTGTGCCTAATTGTGGTATTTTAACCCAACTACCTTTATTGTTTGCGTAGCCAAAGCCATCTGCACCGATAACCGTATTGGCATGAACTAGACATTGTTCGCCAATAACTACACCATGATAAATACTGACATTGGACCACAAGCTAGAGTGAGCACCAATTTGGGCTGCGATACCTATAAAACTGCCAGCTCCGATACTAACACCATCAGCAAGATTAACGCCGGTTTCAATAACAGCATTAGCACCTATTGTCACGCCCTTACCGAGAGTAACACCATCCGCTATAACGGCACTAGGGTGTATACTATTGGCTGGATTAGGTGTGGTATCAAGTAACTGCGCAACCAAGGCATAACCCATATAAGGATTATCCATCACCAAGGCATTGGTTTGACATAAATTTGTTTGAGCTTTTGTGATAATAACAGCGCTCGCTTGGGTAGTCGCTAATTGAGCACTGTATTTGCTATTGGCTAAAAAGGCGATTTGTCCTGAGGTTGCAGAAGTTAGGGTGGCAATACTGGATATCTCACATTGCTCATCTCCTATAACAGCCGCGCCTATTTTTTTTGCAATGTCTGCAAGGATATAACTCATAAGTATAAACTTCTTTTAATGGTATCTAATTACTGTAAGCATAGATTTAAAGAAAAGTGTTAGCCATTTAAGGGCTAAACGCAATATTCCGAATCAGTTGATTCGGAATATTAAAATAGACGAGAAAGCAAAGAGTAAAAGCTTCGATGACTTTTACTTTCTCTGCCTAAAACAAATTATTATTTCAACTTGCTAACTTGTTTAACCACTTCTTCTGTGATCACACTGTCTGGCTTTGAATAAACAACTGCACTTTGCTCAAGCACTAAATCATAATCACCCTTCGTTGCAATATTATCTATTGCTTGACGAACTAATGCGATAATTTTGTTAGTTTCTTCATTTTTTCTAGTACCAGTGCTCTGCTGAAAGGCTTTACCTTTCATTTGGTAATCGTGAAAAAGCGTTTCAATTTTAGCTTCTAAATCTCCAACTTCTTTGGCACTCATCAAAGAACCGTCGCGCTTGCGCTTTTCTTGAAGATATTTAATATCTTGCTCAAGTTGTGCAAGTACAGCTTTCTCATCTTTGAACTCTTCTTCCAAGCTTTTCATGATAGTTGCAGTTTGTGGAATTTTACCCATGACTTCTTGAAAATTCACCACGCCAATTTTTTGATCTGCGGCTAATGCTGAGTTCGCTAATAAAAAGCTTGATGCTGCAGTGGCAATCACAATAGATTTAATCAATTTTTTCAATTTTTACTCCTAAAATATTTTACAATATTTTTCATCTTTATTTGTTATGCGGTAGTTATACCGTCTCAAGTAATTTCGTTCAAGCCTATTTATCTAAAGAGCGTAGAATTATATCGCTTCTAACGCCCGATTTACTGTAGATTAGAAAGTTTGACCAATATTAAAGCTGAAGAATTCAGTATCATCACCCTCTTCTTCTTTCAGGGTTTTGGCAAAACTAAAGACCATGGGGCCCATTGGAGATAACCACTGTAGTGATAATCCGGCAGAGGCTCTAAAACGTCCAATATCAGAATAATCTGCAAGTTTTGCTAACTCGATATCTGCTAACGTATCATAATCATCGAGATTAAACTCTGTATCCCAAACATTACCGGCATCAATAAAGAAGCTAGTGCGGACACTATTACTATAGCCCTCATCTAAAAATGGTGTGGGTACAATAAGCTCAAGTCCAGCAAGCGCAATAGCATTACCACCAACAGAGCGCTGAGAGGTCTGAATAAAATCATGATCCGTGCCTAAGCAACACCCTGAACCCGTATCTACAGAATCAGGCGTACCTGGAATAGATGTTGGCCTGCGATATATAGCTCGAGGCCCGACAGTATTAGACTCAAAGCCACGTAATGTGCCAGAGCCACCGGCTCTGAAGTTCTCCCAAAACGGTAAAATTTGATCATTACCTTCTGTAGAGCCATAACCATTACCATAACCTAGCTGAAATTTAGCTAAAACAGTCCAGCTTTGATCACGTGTTATCGGAAAATACCATTTAGTATCTAAATTAATCTTAAAATAATTAACATCTGAATTCGGCGTGGTCATTTTATATGACAAGGTTTGCTGTGAACCATCACTAGGGAAGGTGCCGCGATTCAACGTAGATCGTGATAATGATACATTCATATCAAAGTTTTCAAAATTCAAGCCGCCATCTGGATCATCTGGGTCTGAATATAATTCATAAAACTTTTGAATTTGTTCATAAGTTTCTAAACGTGTAATACCATTATTTTTATAACCTAAACCAAAGCTCAAACGGACATACTCATTGATAGGAAAACCTAAAGTCATACCCACGCCGTAAGTCTTATTGTTGTACTCAACTAAGTTAGCATTACCCGCGTCGAATTCTTGATAGAAAATATTGCCACCAAGTGAAACACCATCAACAGTAAAGTATGGGTCGGTATAAGAAACGTTAGCACTTCTAGAGTAACTAGAGGTATTAATACTAAAACCTAAACGATTACCGGTACCTAAAAAGTTATTTTGTTGTATGCCCGCATTTAAACTTAACTGGGTTGTAGAGCCATAACCGATACCGGCTGTAAATGAACCTGATGGCTGCTCTTTTACTTCAAAATCAATATTAACTAGGTCATCTTCACCTGGCAACTGGTTAGTTTCAAACTCAACCGTTTCCATATAAGGTAAACGCTGTAACCAAGCCTTAGAGCCTTCAACTAAGTCATTTGATAACCATGCGCCTTCCATTTGTCGCATTTCTCGACGTAACACATGTTCAGCAGTAACATGGTTACCTTTAAAGTTAATGCGATTAACATAAACTCGTTTACCCGGATCGATCGAGAGCACCAATTTTACCGTTTTGTTTTCTTCGTCAATTTCAGGAATAGTCACAACTTTTGGATAAGCATAACCATAACGACCTAAAAATTTACTGATTAATTCTTCTGAATAAGTAACAAGCGCGCCGTTGTATAATTCTTCAGTTCTAATTGGCGTAATGGCACGAATAGTTTCTTCAAAACCCGCCATATCGCCAATAAAATCAACACCACTAACAGTATAAACCTCGCCTTCAGTGACATTGAGCGAGATATAAACGGCCTTTTTATCTGGCGTCATTGAAACTTGAGTGGAGTCAACTTTATATTGTAAGTAACCTCGATCAAGGTAATAACTCTTAATGGTTTCCATATCACCTTGCAAAGTTTGCTTTTGATAACGGTCTTGCGCCATGAAATCCCACCAAGGAGAGTCATAAGTCAGCTCTATACGTTCTAAAAGCTCAACATCAGAGAACTTCTCGTTACCAACGATATTAATTTGCTCTATTGCTGCGGCATCACCTTCTTCAAAAGCAAAATCAATATTAACGCGATTACGCGGTAAGTGCGTGACTTTAGCTTTAACATCAGCATTATATTTACCGACACTGTGATAGAAGTCTTCTAAACCGACTTCAATGCCTGAAATAACCGTCATATCGAGCGTTTCGCCAACACGAATATCACTACCATCAAGACTTTCTGTTAATTGTTCGTCTTTTAAATCTTTATTACCATCAAAAGTTATCGCACTAATTGTCGCTCGCTCTCGAACACGGTAAATAACGGTGTTGCCGTCTCTTGACACGACAACATCACTAAAGTGACCAGATTTATAAAGGGCCTTAATTGATTGTGAGATACGAAAGTCGTTTAAGTTATCACCAACATTAAATGGAATATGCGTTAACGCAGCCCCTAAAGCTACACGCTGTAAACCTTTAACTTGAATATTTTCTACTTGAAAATCGTCAGCTGCTTGCACTGATGTTCCCAAACTACCTAATAATACCGCCAGGGCAAGTTTTTTAATAATCATAAAATATTAACTTTATACTTCTTCTAGTTATAATCGCGATAAATCGTTAAATATGGCGATACTCATTAAGCTTAGTAGCGCTATAGTACCAAATTTAAAACCTATTTCTTGTATTTTTTCCGGTACAGGTTTCCCTGTTAAAAGCTCTACGAAATAATAAAATAAGTGTCCTCCGTCTAAAACCGGTAAAGGTAAAAGGTTAATTATGCCAAGGTTAATGCTAATTAGCGCTAAGAAGCCTAAAAAGTATACAAAACCATAGTCGGCACTGCTACCTGCACCTTGCGCAATTGATATAGGACCACTTAAGTTTTTCACTGACACATCACCAGTAATTAGCTTACCTATCATATCGAAACTTAACACCACTAAGTTCCAGGTTTTGCTAGCACTTTGCTCAAGAGCGCTAATAGGGCCATAAACATGTTCAAATAAATATGCCTTAGGATACGGATCTGATATTGGTCGAACGCCTAAATAGCCAATAACCTTACCTTGATATGCTTTTGCTTCAGGTTTAACACTAAGCTCTACTACCTTTCCTTCTCGCAATACAGTTACAGCAACAGTTTTTGCTGGGTATTGTTTAATCAGATCTGAAAACACTTGCCATTGACCGTCAATATTTTTATCTGCAAGCGAAAGTAATTCGTCATTAACTTTTAAACCGGCTTTCTCAGCTGGGCTGCCTTCTGCGACAACAGCTAATTTTGCGTACACATTAGCACGGTATGGCACTAAACCTAAACTGGTAATAGCTGACTCTTTCTCTGGAGCAAAGTCCCAACTTTTCATATCTAAGCGAAAGTCTTGCGTTACTGTTCGATCGGGTGCTTTTATGGTCAAGACAATATCACTATCACCGATAGCGCTGACTAATGCTAAATTAACATCTTGCCAATCAGCGGTTTTTTCTCCTGAAATAGCAACTATTTCACTATTTTTCGGTAATTGGGCTTTTGCGGCAATAGAGTTAACAACCACATCACCAATAATAGGTTTTACACTAGGCACACCAATTAAAAACATTAAATAAAAGGCCACAATTGCAAAAGCGAAATTAGCAAAAGGTCCTGCGGCGATAATCGCAATACGTTGGTAAACTGACTTATTATCAAATGTATAAGCCATTTGCGCAGCACTTACATCATCAACACGACTATCGAGCATTTTCACATAACCACCAAGTGGTATCATTGCGATAACAAACTCAGTGCCATGACGGTCAACCTTTCGCCAAATAGCCTTACCAAAACCAATGGAGAAACGCTGCACTTGCACACCATTTTTGCGTGCCACCCAAAAGTGACCGTATTCATGAACGGTGATCAAAATACCCAATGCAACAACAAAAGACGCGAGGTTCCATACAAAATCTATCATTCTACTCTACTACTCTATAATTGCTTTAGTGCTCGGATTCAGCTATCAAGGATCGTGCAAAAACTCTAACACTTCTGTCTAGAGCAATAACATCTTCTATAGAAGTCACCTTTTCTGAGACAAATTTATTCACGGAAGTTTCATTTATTTTCACAATATCAGTAAATTTAATTTTTTCGCATAAAAAAGCATCAACAGCAATTTCATTAGCGGCATTTAAAGCGGTGCACGCCCCTTGGCCACTTTTGCAAGCGTCAATAGCTAATTTTAAATTCGGATACTTAGCGAAATCGACAGCTTCAAATTCAAAAGATTTTGCTGAAAAGAAATCAAATGCTGCAACACCCGACTCAATACGTTGTGGAAAACTCAACGCATGTGCTATGGGTGTACGCATATCAGGGTTGCCCATTTGAGCAATGACGGAACCGTCTTTATATTGCACCATAGAGTGAATAGTACTTTGTGGATGCAGCACAACTTGAATATCATCAGGTTCGAGGTTGAACAGCCACTTAGCTTCAATAAACTCTAAACCTTTGTTCATCATCGTCGCTGAATCAACGGATATTTTACGGCCCATATCCCAATTAGGATGAGCACAAGCTTGATCCGGTGTCACCGTGTCAAGATCCGCTTGCTGCCAAGTTCTAAACGGTCCGCCTGAGCCAGTTAATAAGACTTTACTGACCCCTTCATTAGGTAAGTCACAATAGCCCGGCTGTTGCTGCGCACTTAACGGTAAACATTGAAATATGGCATTATGTTCACTATCAATCGGTAATAATTGAGCACCTGAACGTTTCACGGCGGCAATAAAAATAGCGCCCGAAGTGACAAGCGCTTCTTTATTTGCAAGCAGCACTTTTTTACCTGCTTCTACTGCAGCTAATGTCGGCAGTAAACCTGATGCGCCAACAATAGCAGCCATAACAGTATCCGTTGTCGGCTCTTGTGCAATAATGTCAAGAGCACGAGTGCCGGATAACACCTCAATGGTATTCAACTTGGCATCACTAAGTTTTATTTTCAATAATTTGGCATGCTCTTCAGAAACCATCACCACTTTATCAGGATGAAATTCAAGACACTGAGCCAACATAATATCGACGCTAGCATGTGCTGAAAGACTGACAACATTAAACTTTTTAGGATGTAACCGCACAACATCTAAGGTACTTTTACCAATCGAGCCAGTAGAGCCTAAAATACACAATTTTTGCATTTTCTTACCAACCCAAATATGCGTAACATAAAGCATATATCGGTGCGGTCGCTGTTAAACTATCAATACGATCAAGCACGCCACCATGCCCAGGTAATATTGAACCACTATCTTTGACACCGGCTTGACGCTTAAACATGCTTTCATTCAAGTCACCTAACACTGAGATAGTAGTAATTAAAATAGTTACTGGAATAACAATAAGGTATTGCTCATTAGACCAATCAATAAAATAACCGGCAATCGCGACGGTAGCACAAGCAAAAACAACGCCACCTAAAAAGCCCTCTAAGGTTTTTCCTGGACTTACATTGGGTAATAACTTGCGTTTGCCAATAGATTTTCCGACAAAGTATGCGCCAACATCAGCACTCCAAACCATCAAAAAAAGAAACATCAATAATTGCGCGCCATGGTAAGTATCGACTTGATAATCACTGCTTCTAAGTACCATAAAAGCAAGCCATGTTGGGATTAACGTTAACCAGCCAAAAAGTCCACGCACTGAACGGTGGCTTGACCAAAAGGTACTACAACGCGGGTATAAGAAGGTTAAGCCGGCAGATAATAACCACCAAGCAACAGCTAACCACAGCACAAGATTGACTTGTTCCAACAAAACTTTTGGCGCGTGCCACAATTGTTCGATAGGGATCAAAAACCAGATGGTTGCAATTAATATGCTAGTGATACCCACAAAAACTAAACGCCGAGGTTTGCTAGCAAAGCCCATGAGTGGCCCCCACTCCCAAGCACCAATAGCCATAACGACCAACATAACTGCTGCGAAGTTAATGAGAGATAAATAAAAAATCGCCAGAATCGCAGCAGGTGCGAGGATTAATGCCGTCATGATACGTTGTTTTAACAAACGATATTCCTTAATTTATGCGCGGGAATTTAAGCTTTCAATTGAGTTTTTACCACGCTCTGAAAGTTAAATAATCCCTAAGTATTTTTTAGTTCTTATTAGTTACTTGTTCACTCGTTTGGCCAAAACGTCGTTCCCGTTGATCAAACAATGTAATTGCTTTCGTAAACTCTGCTTCATTGAAATCGGGCCAAAGTACTTCAGTAAAGTACAACTCTGCATAAGCTGCTTGCCAGAGCAAAAAGTTACTAATGCGATAATCACCACCGGTTCTAATTAATAGATCTAATTCGGGAAGCTCTGCCAGACTTGTCTGTTCGTGCAATGATGCTTCGGTGATATCATCAGCATTTAATTCTTGGCGTTCAACCTTTCTAGCTAAAACTTTTGCTGCCTGCGCAATGTCCCAACGGCCACCATAGTTAGCGGCTATTGATAACACCATACCCGTATTTTCAGTCGTTAGTGCCTCTGATTCTTTAATCATTTTCTGTAATTTACTCGAAAATTTAGTTAAATCACCGATCACTTGAAATTTAATACTATTTTTATGTAAACGTTTAACCTCTCGGGTTAACACAAACATAAATAAATCCATTAAAACACTAACTTCACTTTCTGGGCGCTGCCAATTTTCACTGCTAAAGGCAAATAAAGTCAAGGCTTTAACACCATGCTTTGCAGCTGTTGCTACGGTAGTTCTTACTGACTCAACGCCAGATTTATGCCCTGCTACCCGTTTTTTACCTCGAAGCTGCGCCCAACGACCATTGCCATCCATAATAATGGCAACATGTTGAGGTATTTTTACCTCTGTGGTTAGCAATTGCTTAAGTTGATTTTCTGTATTACTCACATATTCTCCATCGTAAGCTTAACTCTATATGCTGAATAATTTACGGGTAAATGCAAAAACGCCGTAGGCATTATCTACGGCGTCATGGATTAAGCAATGAAAACTTTAAATTTCCATTAATTCCTTTTCCTTAACGGATAAAACATCATCAACTTGTTTAATAAATGTATCCGTTATTTTTTGTACTTCATCTTCCGCTTGGTGCATTTCATCATCACTAATATCTTTTTCTTTATTTAGTGATTTAATATCAGTATTTGCATCACGACGAATATTGCGAATAGCAACTTTACCACCTTCAGCTTCACCGCGTACAACCTTGACTAGATCTTTACGGCGCTCTTCGGTTAACGCAGGTAAAGGAATACGAATTAACGTACCTTGAGATGATGGGTTAAGCCCAAGATCAGATTTTAGAATCGCTTTTTCAACCGCGCCAATCATACCTTTATCAAAGACTGTAATCGCTAATGTCCGTGCATCTGGTACAGAGATATTACCCACTTGACTCAGTGGTGTATCCATACCGTAATATTCAACGACAATATTATCAAGTAAAGAGCGATGTGCTCGGCCAGTACGTATTTTGTTCAAACTAATTTTTAATGACTCGATACTTTTCGCCATTCGTTCTTGAGCGTCTTGTTTTATTTCGTTTATCACTATGTTATTCCTGCACTAATTAATTTAAATTTTCAGCGTGATCGATTGTTGTACCTTCTTCACCGCCCATAATGACCGACTTTAACGCGCCAGGTTTATTCATATTAAACACACGTAAGGTCATACTATGATCTCGAGCTAAAGTGAATGCAGCTAAATCCATCACTTGTAATTCTTTCTCTAAAACTTCTTGATAGCTCAAATGGCTATATAAAGTTGCCTCTGGATTAGCAACGGGGTCTTCTGAATAAATGCCATCAACTTTTGTTGCTTTTAGCACCACATCAGCCTCTATTTCAATGCCACGTAAACAGGCAGCAGAGTCTGTGGTAAAAAACGGATTACCAGTACCTGCGCTGAAAATAACCACCCGACCAGACTTTAATAAGCTGATCGCTTCAGCCCAATTATAACGGTCACAAACACCAGCAAGGTCAATCGCTGACATTAAACGGGTATTGACAAAGGCACGATGTAAAGCATCACGCATAGCCAAACCATTCATCACGGTTGCTAACATACCCATTTGGTCGCCAACAACACGATTCATGCCAGCTTCAGCAAGACCCTTACCACGAAACAGATTGCCACCGCCAATAACTAAGCCGACCTGAATGCCCATTTCGATTAATTCTTTAATTTCTTGTGCCATACGATCCAATACTTTTGGATCTATGCCAAAACCTTCTTCACCCATCAGGGCTTCACCACTAAGTTTTAAAAGGATTCGACGATACATTGGTTTGGGGTTGACGCTCATGTAATAAACATTCCTTAAGAATTATTAAATTAAAATAGTCTAGGCCTGATCGACCTCGGCTATTTTAATACGTTTAGCCACGGTTCGAAAGTCTAATATGAAAAAAGTCTAGTGTAGAAGCTATTTATCACTTTTACCGAGATAAATAGTGCAATATTTGCACGAGATTTATTGTTTTCTTCTAAAAAAATCAAAGTATGAGATTGAATAGTTGTTTTTCATGACATAAACACCTCGTTTATATCTTAAGTATACTCTTTTATAACTTTTCTATTAAATTCACCTTGTTTTACCTTTAGCGAAAAAATGACTTAAATCGCCGAACTATCATCAATAACCGCAAGTCATGTAAGAGAAAATATTTATCAATAGGAAAGCCGGTTATACCATTAAAAACAACCATAAAAAAAGCGCCAATCGGCGCTTTTTTATGAAAGATTCTTTAGCTTATGCTAATTTACCAAGGTAAATTAAGCCTTAGCTGCAGCGATTTGTGCTTCTACTTCAGCAGCAAAATCTTCTTCTTTTTTCTCAATACCTTCACCAACTTCTAAGCGAACGAATGAAGAAATTGTTAAGCCTTTTTCTTTTAAAATGGCGCCAACAGTTTTCTTAGGCTCCATGATGAAAGCTTGACCGGTTAAAGAAATTTCACCCGTAAATTTCTTCATACGGCCAATGATGATTTTTTCAAGCAAATCATCTGGCTTTTTCTTGTTATCTGCAAGCGCATCGTTTTCAGCTTTTAAGATATCTAATTGAATACGTTGTTCGTTTTCAACTACGCTAGCAGGAACATCTGCAGGGTTGATGTATTCTGGCTTGCTTGCAGCAACGTGCATAGCGATGTGCTTAAGTGCTTCTGCATCACCTTCACCAGCAACAACAACACCGATAGTAGCGCCATGGCTATAAGAAGCTAAAGCAGCACCTTCGATGTATTCTACGCGACGAACATTGATGTTTTCACCAATTTTAGTCACTAGGGTAATACGCTTTTCTTCGAATTGAGCTTGTAGCTCTTCGATAGTTACTTTAGCAGCAAGAGCAGCGTCAGCAACTTCGTTAGCAAAACCTAAGAAGTTATTGTCTTTTGCAACAAAATCAGTTTGACAGTTAATTTCAACTAAAACAGCAGCGCCGTTGTTAGTTTTAATTAAAATAGCACCTTCAGCAGCAATGTTGCCTGCTTTTTTGGCCGCTTTTGCTTGGCCAGACTTACGCATGTTTTCAATCGCAAGTTCCATATCGCCATCAGCTTCTTGTAAAGCTTTTTTACAATCCATCATGCCCGCAGCTGTGCGTTCACGTAATTCTTTAACTTGTGCAGCAGTAATTGCCATGAAATTTTCCTCAATAAAAGTGTCTTCAGTATTTGCCACAACAACGGAAGTTGTTGTGGCAATAGCAGTTTAAAACGTTATCTAAAACTGAATTTATTCAGTTTCAACAAAACCGTCTTTTTCAGCTTGTACTGCGATGTTTTGCTCACGACCAGAAAGAACAGCGTTAGCAGCTGAGTCTAAGTATAAGGTCACAGCGCGAATCGCATCATCGTTGCCAGGAACGATGTAGTCAACGCCATCTGGGTTTGAGTTAGTATCAACAACAGAAATTACTGGAATGCCTAAGTTGTTAGCTTCTTTAATAGAAATGTGCTCGTGATCCGCATCAATGATGAATAAAACATCAGGTAAACCACCCATGTTTTTGATACCACCAAGGCTTTTCTCAAGTTTTTCCATTTCACGTGTACGCATTAACGCTTCTTTCTTAGTAAGCGCTTCAAAAGTACCGTCTGAGCTTTGAGCTTCAAGATCTTTTAAACGTTTGATTGATTGACGAACTGTTTTCCAGTTAGTCAACATACCACCTAACCAACGGTGATTTACGTAGAATTGATCACATTTAATTGCTGCTTCTTTTATAGCATCGCTTGCTGCGCGTTTAGTACCAACAAATAAAACTTTACCTTTCTTCGAAGAAACATTGCTTAAGACAGCAAGAGCTTCGTTGAACATAGGTACAGTTTGTTCAAGGTTGATGATATGAACTTTATCACGAGCACCAAAAATGTATGATTTCATTTTTGGGTTCCAGTAACGGGTTTTGTGACCGAAATGGACACCGGCTTTAAGCATATCGCGCATAGAAACGTTTGGCATTATTTTATCCTTTGTGGGGTTAAGCGTTCATACATCCAATATACACGACCCTTATTGCGTTTTACTTAGCGTAAATTCGCTGGGCACCCCGGTATACCTTTGCTAGATGTATGTGAGTTTAGTTTTAATGTATTGAATTTTATCAATACCGTTTAAGGTTAAAAATATTTGTAAAATCGCTGGACGATTTAGGCAAACAATTTAACGGCGCACTTTATACCATAAATGCAAGCAACTGGCTAGTTTTTAGCTAAAAAGCATCCTTAATAATATTTTATTTTACTAAAGGCTAGGATCTTTAATTCTAGCGCGTTAAAATTAAAGCAATTTTTCATCAAGCTAATTGAATCATGTCATTAAATACACCCAATGCAGAACTTTTTTATATCTACGATAGTCACTGTCCATGGAGCTACGCCTCAACTGTACTTGTTGAAAAAGTACTAAGTGCCTTCCCATCAATAACATTTAGAGCCATGCATATCAGCTATTATGATGGCGACAATAAAGTATCACCAACGACAATTACCGCTGTGGGTGAGTTCAGTAAAGTGCCATTTGGTGCTAACTATATTGACACGCTAAATTACGCTAAAGATTCAACACTAGTCGCCAACCTTATGGCGTGGGTGCAAAATAAATCGGCAAAATCTGCTTTCGAATTATTGACTAAGCTACAACATGCTCATTTTATTTTAGGTAATGAACTAACCGATAAAGACAGTGTCAGTGACATTATCGATGAATTAAAGCTGTCACCGCCAGCAAAATGCTTACAGTCTAATAAACTGACGAAAGATGCTGAATTTGCTATCCATGATATTACTGAAATTCAAGAACTTATTGGTACACAAGCAATTCCAGCCATGCTACTGGCTTATAACGAGCGCTTAGTATTGTTAAACCACAACCTATATTTAGAGAATCCAAATGCGATTGTTGATGCCGTAAAGCTTGAACTTGAAAATATTACATAACACTTTTACTGTTATATAAATGAACAAAACAGCAGACTTTACAATTTGCTAATGTCTGCTGGTTCATTGATTTCCTCCTCCCTTCGCTTACTCTGTTAAATTGTTTCAGTAATTAATTTATTTATCTTAGGTTTTCCGATTGGGAAAAATCAGAAAACCATGTAAAATCATCAACAATAAATATTTACCAGCTAGCCCTGCTGCCTATTTTATGAAAAGCAGCAAAAGTTATGTTTGCTAGCGACACTAAAAAATACAGTCACACTGAGGTTTTATGACAATTACGATTAAAGATCAGCAAGAAATTGAAAAAATGAGAGTTGCAGGAAAGCTTGCTGCAGATGTATTGGAAATGATCGAGCCTCACGTTAAAGCAGGTGTAACAACGGATGAGTTGAATACATTATGTGCAGAATATACTGACAAAGTGCAAAGTGCTATTTCTGCACCGTTAAATTATCACGGCTTTCCAAAGTCGATTTGTACTTCGGTGAATCACGTCGTATGTCATGGCATTCCAAATGATGTGCCATTAGTTGATGGCGATATTATTAATATTGACATCACTGTTATTAAAGATGGTTACCATGGTGACACCAGTAAAATGTTTTGTATTGGTGAAACTTCTGCTGAAGATAATCGCCTTTGTCGTATTACTCAAGAAGCATTGTATGTTGGCCTTAAAAAAGTAAAACCTGGTAATACTTTCGGTGAAATCGGCACCGCAATTCAAAAATTCATCAAAAAATCAGGTCGCTATTCAATTGTAAAAGAGTATTGTGGCCATGGTATTGGTAAAGAGTTTCATGAAGAACCACAAATTGTCCATTATAAAAATAATGACAAAGATAAAATGCTCGAAGGTATGTGTTTTACCGTTGAGCCTATGATTAACTTAGGCCGTGCTAACACTTTACTCGACAAAGAAGATAACTGGACGGTATACACCTTAGATGGTAAAAAGTCAGCACAGTGGGAACATACTGTTGTGGTCACCAAAACCGGTTGTGAAATATTAACATTACGCAAAGATGATACGATACCCAGAATGCTGCATAACTAAGTCATCGATTAAGTGACAAGCTAAAAGGTTATTTAAACTTATAAGTCAATTGTACTATTGATAAAAATGTGAGAGCTTACTGTTGAATATTACCCCACCCATTCCAGAAAATTACTGTGAAGCTCTCGCTGTTAGCGCCCCTTCGTTAACGAGTTCAGAAATTTGTACACTGAGTAGTGAATTTCTGCAATGGCAAAAATCAGAATTTCCGATTAGCGAAGTCACTTCGCTTGTTGCTGCTCGTGCCTATTACGTTGATCTCATTTTAACCAAACTTTGGTGCCAACACCATTTAGATGAATATCAAATTAGTTTAGCTGCTGTTGGTGGCTACGGGCGTAAAGAGCTTCACCCTTATTCTGATGTAGATATTTTATTACTGACTCAAGATGTAATCGAAGACGATTTAGCCGAAAAAATATCATCATTTATTACCCAATTATGGGACGTAAAACTCGATATTGGTCACAGTGTTCGTAGTATCAAAGAATGTTTAAATCAAGCGATAGATGACGTCACTATTGCGACAAATTTAATGGAAATGCGCCAAATTTGTGGCAACCAAGCATTAGTAACTCAGTTACAACCCCTATTAGTTGAAGACATATTTTGGACCTCAGAAAAATTTTTCCTCGCTAAACGTGATGAACAATATCAACGTCACCAGCAATACCATGGCGCATCTTACACGCTAGAGCCAAACCTCAAAGCTAACCCTGGTGGTTTAAGGGATATTCAAACCATAGGTTGGGTCGCCAAGCGACATTTTATGGCTGATACCCTTGAGCAACTTATTGATCATCACTACTTAACCAGCAATGAGTTTTTTGAGCTCATTGAGTGTCAAGATTACCTTTGGCGTATGCGCTGTGCCTTACACTTTATCGCAGGTCGCAATGAAAATAGATTACTGTTTGATTATCAAGCCGATGTTGCAGAACTTATGGGCTTTGGTGATGGTGGTAAGCTTGCTATAGAACGAATGATGAAACGATTTTTTCGTATAATATCTCGCGTTTCTGAACTCAATAGAATGTTATTACAACATTTTGAGTACGCTATTTTAAACGAAAAAAAACACAGTAAAGAAATTGTGCTCAATGATGATTTTGTCATTATTGATGGTCAGATCAAGGTATGTAATAGGCGCGTATTTACCCGCTCTACCAAGATCATGGAAATGTTTTTATTGATCGCTCAGCACAAAGAAATTACCGATTTACACCCTGAAACATTACGCTTAATGCGTAATGCGCGCCGACGTTTAGTCTCTGGTATGATTGACTACGCCCGTTGTCGCGAAATTTTCATCAAGCTTATTAAACACCCAAGAGGCTTAGGCTTAGCATTTACATTGATGCACCGCCATTCAATTATCGGTGCATATTTACCACAATGGCGTAATATTGTCGGTCAAATGCAATTTGATTTGTTTCATGCTTATTCTGTCGATGAACATAGCTACCGTTTATTGAAGAATTTATATCGCTTTAGTCAACCAGAACACAGTCATGAATACCCATTATGTAGTAAAATAGTGCAACGCGTTCGTAAACCAGAGCTTTTATACTTTGCCGGTATATTTCATGATATTGCCAAAGGTCGCGGTGGTGATCATGCTAAGTTAGGCGCTATTGATGCTCTAGACTTCGCAAAGATTCATAAATTAGGAGATCATGATGGACGAATGATCTCTTGGTTAGTAGAGCAGCATTTATTAATGTCGGTTACTGCACAACGCAGAGACATTTCCGATCCAGAGGTTATCAAAGCTTTCGCAGAAATTGTTCGCGATGAAGCTCATCTTGACTACTTATATTGCTTAACTGTTGCCGATATGCGTGCTACCAACGAAAGCTTATGGAATAGCTGGAAAGCCAACTTACTTGAAGATTTATACTATGGTACTAAGCGCGCTTTTAGACGTGGCCTAGAAAAACCAGTCGATTTACGAGCCAAAATCAGAGAGAACCAGCAACAAGCCATTGCGATTTTAAAGACAAATATGGTTGACCAAGAACGGTTGCCACAATTATGGAAAGAGTTTAAAGCTGACTATTTTTTACGTTATTCACCTGAACAAATCGCTTGGCACTTTCAACATATATTGTCACACAATAAAGCCAAACCATTGGTTATCATCAGTCCTAAACCTTATCGTGGCGGAACAGAAGTTTTTGTTTATACCCAAGACAAACCCAATATATTTTTCAATATTGTCTCTTTATTGGGCGCGAAAAAGCTTTCTATCCATGATGCAAAAATTACTACTAATAAATCTGGCTACACAGCAAATACTTTTGTTGTGCTTGATAACCGGAATAAAGCCATAAATGACAGCGCTAGAGCATTAAGTATAGCGCGCTCATTGAGTGTCAGATTAGCGTCAAAACAAATTAAGATAAAGCCAAAACCTATTGCGAAGCGATTTCGTCAGTTCAAAGTTCCAACGCATGTCAGCTTTATTGAAGGAACAACTAAAAATCGTACCATGTTAGAAATTGTCGCTTTAGATCATCCAGGGTTATTAGCTAATATTGCCGCTATCTTTCAAAAATGTAATATCCAAATACATTCAGCTAAAATCACAACTTTTGGCGAAAAAGCTGAAGATGTTTTTACTGTTTCGAATAATGACAATCAAGCGTTAAATAAAGAGCAGGAAGCCGCATTAGAAGCTATGCTTTGCGCTGATAGTCATCGATAAATTTACCCAATGAATACTAGGAATTCCCTGATGTCAGAATTACAAACAATTATTGAGCAAGCATTCGAAGAACGCATGAATATTACCCCCGCAAGTGTATCTTCAGAAGTTAAACAAGCGGTATTAGATGCACTAGCGGCATTAAATGATGGCTCTGCGCGGGTTGCAGAGAAAATTGCCGGAGAATGGGTTGTTCACCAATGGCTTAAAAAAGCGGTATTACTTTCTTTTAGGATTTGGGATAACGAGGTTATCGATGGTGCTGAAAGCAAGTTTTTTGATAAAGTGCCAATGAAATACAGTAACTACAGCCATGCTGACTTTGTAGCTGATGCCGTTAGAATTGTACCCGGTGCATCAGTTCGTACCGGTAGTTACATTGGTAAAAATGTTGTTGTTATGCCAAGTTTCGTTAACATAGGCGCTTATGTCGATGAAGGCTGTATGGTTGATGGTTGGGCTACTGTCGGCTCTTGTGCGCAGATAGGGAAAAATGTACACCTCTCAGGTGGCGTTGGCATTGGTGGGGTTCTAGAGCCTCTACAAGCAGGCCCGACGATCATTGAAGATAATTGTTTTATTGGCGCTCGTTCAGAGATTGTAGAAGGGGTAGTCGTTGAAGAAGGTGCGGTAATTTCAATGGGCGTTTATATTGGTCAAAGCACACGTATTTTTGATCGTGAAACGGGTGAAACCCTTTATGGACGAGTACCTGCGGGCTCTGTCGTTGTACCCGGAAACTTGCCTTCAAAATGCGGAACTTATAGTTTATATGCTGCGATAATCGTGAAAAAAGTTGATGCTAAAACACGTGCTAAAGTAGGTATTAATGCCCTACTGCGTTCGGTATCAGAAGAATAAAATCAGCAATAGTGTTAACAATAAATGATGATGTGCCATTAACCCATAACATTATTTATTGTTAGCAAATACACAAAAAAGCTTATAGTGTGGTTTTTTTGACGCTTTATTCACCACAGTTTAAAATCATCAAAACTCACTAAAATAACATTCCTCAGTACCATTGTAATGATTTAATAATATTAGAGGTTTTATTTTTTATACCTTAAATTCAAACAATTAACCTCTTTTTCTTGCTAGAAAATTTCATACTACATAATTAAAATTATAATTGGCATAACCTTTGCTATAGAGATAACAAGTTATCTTAATTATCACAAAAATTATGAAAAATTTATTAACCCTATACACTATTTTAATTATCACGCTACTATCGGCTTGTAGTTCAACATCCAAAACTATTGTTGAGAAAAAGCCGCTTGTTTCGGACCATTATTTAATGCTGAGTTTGCTAAATCGTCCGATGACACAAGACCAACAAATGATATTGGCCTTCACGGAACAACGTGAAAATAATCAAAGTCTTTATTTTGTCAATGCCATAGCAATAAAAGGCGCCAAGAATGAAGAACAAACAACAAGAGCACAACATAATTACAGTAGCTTAATTACGCAAGACTTTAACTCAGTGCAAATTTTTGGCCCAAACTAAATTATCTTAAACATGCCTTAAATTAATATCATAGGACAAGCTATTTACAAGCTGTCTTGCTCCCATGTCAATTTAGAAAAAATTTGCTGCCATTGCTCATCGAACTCAGCTTCTATAGTGATCGGCAACTCCGTAACAGGATGAATAAAGTCTACACGCTTAGCGATTAGCATCAATCGTTTGAAGCCAAAATACTCACCAAAAAATGGATTTTGCTTATTATCACCATAGTTTATATCGCCAATAATCGGGTGACGCAAATGCGCAAGATGTCGACGTATTTGATGGCGACGACCCGTATGAGGCAGACATTTAATCAACGAATACCGCACACTTGAATATTTACCTAAAGGCACAGGTAATGAAGCGATTGTTATTGACTGATAGTGAGTTTTTGCACTTTGTGCTTCCTTATCCCGGCTAACATTTTTATCACCTAAATCATCAAGTTTCTCTTTTAATGGGTGCTCAATCACACCATCACTCAAAAGATGCCCACGTGTTAAGGCATAGTAAGTCTTTTGAATTTTTCTATCACTAAACGCCTGTCCCATTAAGCGAGCAACATCTTGTGTTAAAGCAAAGAGCAACACGCCTGAGGTCGGTCTATCTAAACGATGTAGAGGATAGACGTACTGGCCAATTTGATCACGTACTAACTGCAAGGCAAAATAGATTTCATCTTTATCCATAAAGCTACGATGAACAAATAGTCCTGCCGGCTTATCAACGGCAACAAGAAACTCATCTTGAAATAAAATTTTTAATATCGGCTTATCAACAATAACCGTACCGGCACTTTTAATGGTCATGCGTAGTTATATTCTCTATTATGCGAAGGCATTAAACTTATAAAACCATGATTAAAATAACTCATTTCAAAAAATTTTAAAATATAGTGAAAAAATATTCACTAACCTTACTCATTTATTAGCTAGATGAGCTATGAATTAGCAAAAATACATAGTGGAGTTAAAGTCTCATTATCTCTATAAGTGATTGTTAAATTGACTAATTACTAAGCAAGTACCATAACAATACGCCACTGTTAACAATCTTATAACGAAACCCCCTTTTTTAACAGTTTATGATATGCGCCCTTTACCGGCACTATAAACAAAAAGGACATTAAAACGTGCACGCTTATAATAAAAAATTCTATGAAAACCCTGTTAATAGCTACCTTTTATCGCTCGACTCGGCAGTTAACATTCAATGCAATAAAGCAACACTGAGACGAATTTGCAAACAACTCAGCGGAAATAATGATTACACAGCATTCGATTGGTCAACCCTTGACTACACAACGACACTATATATAAAAGAATGGCTCACCAAAAAAAACCTCTCGCCTAATAGTATCAACACCTACTTGTCAACACTGAAAGGGGTTGCGCGTGAGTTGTGGAAACAAAAGACGATTAGCGGTGATGATTATCAGCACATAAAAGAGGCGTGCAAAGTCAAAGGCTCGCGACTTCCTACTGGGCGTGCACTGAAAAACGGCGAATTATTAACCCTGCTAAACCATTGCTGCAAACATGGCGCAATAGGACATAGAAACGCCGCCATCATTGCATTGGGTTACGGTAGCGGATTAAGAGTTAGCGAGCTAGCGCAAGTTAACGCACAAGACTATATAAACGGGAATTTTCGCATTATAGGCAAGGGCAACAAGGAGCGAACAAACCCGATACCGAAAAAAGCACAAGCTGTTATCAATAAGTGGCTTTTGTGGCGCGGCGAGCATGATGGCCCATTGTTTGTGCATTTTCGCCGTGGTGACAATATAACAACCAAGCGATTAACAACCAAAGCAATCGGACGCATCATAAAAGAAACAGCACAAAAGGCGGGAATTGACGCATTAAAGCCGCATGATTTACGCCGCTCATTTGCAACCAGCTTAATTGATAATGGCGTGGATTTATTTACTGTTCAAAATTTAATGGGCCACTCGAACCTAGAAACAACAAGGCGCTATGATATGCGCGGAGAAAAGACCAAGAATGATGCGGTTGAACTATTAAGTTTTTAATTTTACTTTTTTCAGGGAATTAATCTGGCGCGTCACACATAAAAAAGCCGCTTTAATTAGCGGCTAAGTATTGAGCTTGTTTTAATTGGGTATCAAGCACCCGTTCATCTAATTTATTGATTTTATCATTAACACTTTTATCGAGTTTTTCAACTGAGTTTTTCACATTAACAATTTCAACACTAACCGTTTGCGTAGTGATAACGGACTGCAGAACACCCGTAACCAATACGGCCAATACTGTTTTGGTTACGTCATTCATGCTTTACCGCCAAAATTAAATTTGTTCTCGGTGTACATCCTAAATAATCGCATCAGGCCCAATGTTGACACTAAAATACCTAACATGCCGAACTGAAACCACCAAGGCGCGTTACCAATCGCTAACCACCCTTTTTTCATGGTTGCGGCATAATCCGGTACAAAATGAAGTGTAAAAACAATCAGCCAGAACACGATAAGTAAATCGTCCATAATCGTATATTTTCGATTATCCAAAACCTTTTGGTCGTAGCCTGCATCTTGATTATCTTGATTTACTACGCGCTTAATCTCAGCGCTTACACGTGCTTTTTTTAATTCACCATCAAGTAATGCGAGTTCATTAATCGTTTGCGCGGCTGCTGTTTTTCGCCCTTGCCAACCGCCAACAATGTCGGCGAACGGCTGAGTGATAAAACTAATAAACCTTGAAAAGTACCCCATTAAAATATCCACCAACCAAAAGAGCTAACAATTACACCGCACCAAAAGCCGCGTAATGCTGCACTATCTTCAGTTTCTTGCTCTGCTGTATTACTCATATTACACCCCGACTTGTGAACGATACTGTTCATAAAGTACGTTGTTATCATCAAGTATTGACCGGATTTCGTTCGGATACGCTTTAGTGATTAACGCTAGCGGCTCCGGCTTCATTACCCAGTCATTATCGAAATAGTCACGATAAAGGCGTGAAACGTTAAATTCTGGCAATTCCACACCATCACCCAAGCGCCACTCAAAAAACGTATCTGCGATAGGGTCGACAACACTATCAACGGCATTATCAACCACGCTATATGCCGCGCTTGCTGCTTTCGCTGCCCTGTACGCAACAGCGATTGCAACGAGTGATATTGCGCTAACAATGGCGAACTTTGCATTATCAGTTGTCAGTAATTTATCTTTCATCAGCGATACCTTTTGTATGGGCTTTTAATTGATAAACAGCGATTGAGCTAATAAGCGCAAGTGATACCGCGCCTAATGCTATTTTTACGTGCTTAACTTTAATCATGCGATTGCTCCCACTGGATAACCTAACCGATACAAGCGAGCGACAACAAAATCCGCTTGTTTTGCCAACTCAACACCTCTGATTGATTGCTCAATAGTAAAATGCCCTTGCGACCCCTCAAACACTGACATATGCAGCATCATCTCGGGCAGCATGGCAGGGCTGACATATTCAACGGGTGACATTTGCATTTTATCGGCCACGTATTCAATATAGGCCGTTGTGTGGTTTTGTTCGTCAGTATTAGCGGGTGCCCACTTTGCAACAATGCTTTGAATGGTATTATCACCACGCTCAAGATACTGCAGCAAGATAATATAACCCGCCCGAAAGCCATGCTCTGGTGTTTTATATTCTTCAAAGGTTTTATCAAGATTAAGTTTACGCTCGCCATCCCAATCCGCTGACTCTTTGATATTCAACGGATTGTTATTGCGTACGTTTTTTGGTTTGCTTTTCATGTAAAAAATCACTCCTAACGAAAAAAATAACGACATTGCTATTTGGTTATACTTGCTCACAATTACAGCTCCACGCTTGCTTTCACATAACCTTGAAATACTTTTTCAGCGCCGCTATTGTTGGTGTATTTAAGGCAAGCCCATCTATTAGCAGTTGTTACAGCGGTTTTTTCCGTGGCGCTGTACCCTGACGTTAAGTCTTTAATTACCTCGTCAACCCCCGCTTGATAATTCACGTTATCGGTCTGAATAAAAGCGCAATTATCAGTGAAAAAATGCTCTTTTATCACTATTGTTTTTTTGTCTTTTATACCAATAAAACCAAAATAAACAGACTCACCCGCCGCAACGGTAGTTGATTGAATGCTAATTATTTGCTCTGAATACTCACCAATACCAACAAGCTCTTCATTTCTGTACCCGTCCAAGAGATACGCTTTATTTGCTAACTCTCTCGATTTATCAAAAAAGACCGTACTAGCATTTACATCACCGACTGACGAGTTGAATATGATTAACTGAGCGCCAATCTTTACGCACTCGGCTTTTATCTTATTAATGTAAAAACTGGTTAAATCCTTGTCTATTGAGCGGCCATACTCGTTAGTGCCTGTCATTAACCAGACAAAATCTGGCCTATGTACTGCAACATCAGTCGAAAATCTTCCATGCATTTCTTGCGCTATTTGACCACCAACCCCTTTGTTGATTATCACCGCGTTCGTTAATCTTTCTTGCAGCCTCTCTACAATACCCTCTTGAAAAAACCACGAATCACCCAAGCAAACATGTACACCTGAATTTAATTGCGGTACTGGATTTATGCGTTTTGTTATAGTTGCATTACCCATAAAAAACGCATCACTACCGACCGTTGTATATATTTGAACTAAATACACGTCAGGCTTAAAAACATAAAAATCCACGCTTACTTTTCCGCTATCCTTTGTTGTTAGCGCGCTGTTTTTAAATATATCAAAACCGCCGTTTTTCGACTTCACAACTATTGTTAAGCTGTTATTTTGACCTACGTTGAGCGGTATTGATAAGCTGTAATTCCCTGTTGCAAGACTCTCACCAAGTTCGAACTGAGCGCCATCACCAACATTACTGGCAGTGACAACCCAGCCGTCCACCAATGACGAGGCCGGATTCGCATATGAATTGGACGCATTAACACCAACAACGCCACCAGAAAGCGAAGCTGGGCGAAACTCACGAATAAACGTCTCACAGTAGCTCGCATTATTTAGCGCATAATCAACAATTGCGTTATAACCCTTAATTGTCGGGTGTGAGCCGTTAGAATAAAAATTAAAAAGATTATTCCCCGCCAACACTTTTTTTGCCGTACTATCTTTTAGATTTACATCTAATCCATTCACAGTATCAACAACACCTGTGAAATACTCACCATCTTCAGCGAGAAAAACCATTAGCTGATTAGGCGTAATAAATGCGTTATCTGTTACAGTAAAAGCGCTCGCTCCGGCCTCAATATCAACCGGTACTGATATTATTTTATAATTACCACCAGTTTCTAATGCAGCAAAGCCGTAGCCCCTCAACACTCCGTAGTGCATATCCACAACTAGCGGCGCATTCCCTGTCTGCACTGGCTTGTTTTCGCTTGATGTTTGTATAGTGTTTGCATCTTTTAATCTGCCGTAACCGTACGTTTCTCCCACAGAAAAAACATCATCTACGAGATATGTTTTACCTGTTGACAACTCCAATCTAATTCCATTGTATTTTGCAAGAGCGAAAGCTGCGGTATCATTTGCAACACCATCACCTTTTGCGCCTATCGCCTCGGCTTTGACGCTGCCGAATTTTCTCATCACACTTATCGGGCTTTGTGTAGAACTCCCCATTACACCAACTCCAATACATCAACAAACACGGAGCTTGAACCCGCATTAAAAGCCCACAATGCGCCGCTTGTGTCGATATAATCCACCATGCCAACATCAAGATACCCACCTGAACTATCACTTACCGTATTATCAGCACCAAGAGAAACACCGTTAAACTGGTCGCTACGAATGTTTAGCCGTTTGCTTTTGCGTGGTGCAGCATCAAATAGCTTTGTAGCAACACCCGCTAAGCATTCAACGCGAGGCTTGTGTGTGTTAGTGGTTGCATTTTTAACGCCCACATTCCACTCACCATCCTGATTAACAGCACCTATATTTACATCTCTGTCCATCTCGATTTTTATCGGTGCAGTATTGATAATTTCGGTCTTGGTAAAATGTGATTTTTTATCGACATTCGTGCTTAAAATCGTGTAATCGATTTCTACACTTTCAGCACTGATGTTTTGCAGTGATATTTGCTTAGTGTCTTTGATGTTTATCTGGTCAGTTGGTTCTAGTGGTATATCGTCTAAACCTTTCGCTGACAACTCCACCGAACCACCAGTTGTGATACTAACAACGGTAAATACACCACCCGAACTATTGATGGTTTTTTTCTCATAAGGGGCCAATGTTAAAATCATTTTGAATTGCCTTTTTTCTTATTTGACGAGTAAACAACAGCTAAGGCCATCAACCCAACCGAACCGATACCCACTAAAAAAACGGTTTTTGTAATTTTCAAATCGCCGACCTTTAAATTTTCAGCAAAGTCTTTTAATGTGCCGACTGTGTCGTTATTAATCTGTTGTATTCGTTCGTTTGACGAATCAACCGATTCAATAGCATCGCTGACAATATTTTCAATTGCACCAAAGCTTAGTTTGATAGCATCGTAGTCGGTCATTATTATTGACGCACCGTTGCTATCAACAATTTGCAAGCCTGACTCATTGCTCGCGTTGTTTGTTTCAGTATTTGTACTGCTACTGGTAGAGCTTTTTGAACTTCCGCCCATTAGATATCACTCCGAAAAACTTGCTCATAATCACGCCGCTCGACTAAATAAAAGCGCTGATTAAGTAATTTTAAAATTGCAGGTCGTTTTGTATGAAAGCGTATTGAAGAGAAACCACAATGCGCGGCTGCTTTGAAAATATGGTCAACAAAGCTGTTTAAGTTTTTACCCTCAAAACAGCAGATGACCAACTCGCGAGACTCGGCTCGCGTCAGCATGTGCGCCTCACCCTTATTAAATCGCCAACACTGAGAAACGCCGTTTTCACACTCAAGTCGTAACGGGATTTCATCACCTGCAAGCGATTTAACAAGAAAGGGCGCAGCATCATCAAAACTGCACGCCTTTGTGCTTATTTCTTTTTCCACAACCAAACGCCAGTAACCACAACACCACCAACAGCGGCAACACCCATCGCCCACGGCGGCACACTCAAACCTTTGTTGATATTGAGGCCGCCTTGTGTCGCGTTAGTTGTATTGTAAACATCGCCCGATGTTGCACTACTACCCATATCAGCAGATAAGCCACCGCCGCCCGTTAGGCTTGACATGCCCGCCATTACTTAACCGCCTTATACGCAACAGCTAACACTAAGAGCGAACCTAAACCGATACCTGTATAAATACCGATTTTTTTATAGTTGGTACTATCTGTTACAACGATTGTTTCACCTGCCGCGCCTTGACCAGTAGTTGCCTGGTGAATAGTGTCCGTGTTACCACGAAACGCCTGGTTTACTGGCTCTGGCTGCTCGCGTGCTGACTCAGCTATTTTCGTGCTTGCATAGGCATTAACAACACCTAAAAAAACATCGGTATAACTTGCGCCCGCGGTTGATGCGGTCGTATTGTCGGGGTACTCCATGACTTCGGCCATAATTCACCCCTTATGCCGCTTCAAGCACTTCAAATAAAACGGGAATATTACCCGCCTGTGTTACGGTCGGTTTGATTTCAAAAGAACTACCCGCAGTTTGCAGTGAATCCATGAAATTAAAACCTGTGGCAACTGGATCAAAATGCAAATAGCCGTTTTGCTTGTTGCGACCGAAACGGTCAAGCATCAGGTTTGATTGCTCTGTTGTCATGTTCCAACGCTCAAGCTTGTTGTGTTTGATAATCAAGTTTGTCACGTTCGCTGATTTCATATGTAAGCGCTGAATACGCGGACCACGTGAAAATGTACTGAAATTATTCATACCCGTTGCACTTGCGTCGATATCAAGCACGTATTTACGCGGAATAAGCGTGCGCGCCTCCAAACCATCGCCCATCGTTTTTCGTGCGCGTTGACGTATAAAACCTGCAATTTCTGGTTTATCGCCATCAGTTGTTTGCTGTGCTGTTGCTGCACCTGTTTTTAAGATAAGCGTTAGATTATCTTGTGAAGTAGTAACAAGGCCCGTTAGGTTTTGACCATCATCAGTTTTACCGGAAATATCATCAAACGGGATAACAAAAACACCGTCTGGCAACGCTTTATTTTTATACGCTTCAATCATGCGTAAATCTTCGCCTGACAAATCGTAAATTACATCACCGCCAAGCTTTACTTGAACTTGCAATAACTGGTTGTTATTTAAATTTGTTAGCAATGCAATTTCAGATAGCACTGCGCCCGTATCTAAATGAATGGTTGTTTTGCCACCCCAAACAATAGATACATTGTCTAATTGCTGAATTGTATGTCTCATTACGCCGCCGCCTTTTCTTTTAAGAATTTAGCGGCTTTAACGTTATTTGCTGCATACACCACACCGCCAGAAATTAGCAATGTGATTGCGGCAGTAACTGCCATTGATTTGTACTTACCCATATTAGAGCCTCGCTATAAAAGTGTTTTTAATTCGGGTTGCAGTAAAGCAAGTCATTTGAAATTGAATCAACGAGCATTTGAAAACGATTTGAAAATGGTTTTGGAAAATTACAGGCACAAAAAAGGGCGCTATTGCACGCCCTGTCTGGTTCATTTGGAAATTAAGAAGTGTAGTTAGTCAGCTGAGAATTTATTTACTAAAAAATCAATCAGCTTATAAATACCGTAACCGACACCAATAACAAGCATAGTACCTGCGAATAACTTCATAAACATTTGCTTAGTTTGATATTGTGTTAATTTACCCTCAGCGACCAACACCATAAATTCAGTCATAAAAGATGCTGACTGCAAGGCGTCAACGTTACTAGTGAGTTGCTTGGTTAGCTTTAATTCTTCTAGCTCTTTAGGTAAATTAATGGTCAGAGAAGTTACGGCACAAATAAATGCAGTTCTTTTATTGCCATCAGGAAAAGCATGCCCGCGTGCAAACGCCTCAGCATAAAGCGCGGCTAAATCAAAGGGGTCAAGTGGTTCATCTGAGTAAATAATAGTGTTTTGTATTCGACCAATCACACCCTCAAGCTTATCCGTATTATAACTTTCAATGTTAAAGCCACCATTATTGGCAATAATGGTTTCATGTATACGAACAATCGCCTCTTTATCGAGTAGCTTCAACATTATCTGTTTTTCAGCTCATCAAGAGTGGGTTTGAATAGATTAACTGCCTTTTCTGCAATTTCTTCCACTTCTCTGCTACCGACATATTCAAAACCTAGGTCGATATTTTTTTGAGCCGCTTCTAGTACTTCATCTCGCGCTGTTTTTTGAATAACAAATAAAGCGTCATCGGTTGATATTTTTTGCGTTTGAGTATTCATATCTCTACCTGTTTTTTAATGGCTAATTAATTATAAACATTTACGGTTCATTAATCTAACTTTCCATGCTATGACGCAACACGATAACCGCCATTTTTATCAATATCGCGCTGCTCTTGTGTCCAGTCTTTCACTAAATAGTTAGATTGCGGCACATAAGCAGCCACTTTTTCAAATGTTCCGGCTGATTCGCTTAACAAGTAATGCACCTTTGTTCTAACAATTTCGTCGAGTTGCTTGGCGAACATAGAAAGTTTAACGTTCCGGTCACCTAAATCAGTTACGTCTTGAGCACTACAACCGATTTCTTTCATCACTCGGTCACGGTCAGTAATACCGCCCTGAGCGCCAATAACTTTGACGGGCGAGTTGTTCCAAATTGTTTTGGGTACTTCTTGCGAGCGCTGAAAAATGGCAATAGCACGTAGGCCAAATTTTCGGCCCTCTTTCCAAATTTTACCGATAATAGTTTCATCTTTTTGATTACCCTCGGCATAACCTGCGAATTCTTCAAAAACCGTGTAAAGAATACGATTACCGTCAGCAGCTGCCCACGCGAGCGATGCGAACCAATGCGCCGATTCAATAAGTGATTGCTTGCGCTCTTTTTCATTATTACCGGTTAGCTTTGGTGTATAGGCCAACGCGAACGGTTTACCGCTTTGCCATGCTTTTTTAAATACTCTGGCAAAATGCAAGCGTGTTTTGTATTGATAAACTTTACGCCCGGCTAACTTTTTATATTCGCCATGTGGATCAAAGATGATAACGGGGTATTTATTAGGAATTAAACCTAGCGTATTCATCGCCACGCCTTTTCCGGCTCCGGTCATACAACAAATGCTTGTATGTTTAGCGTTACGTGCTGTATTTTGATTAATCGCCATGGTTATCACCTGCTTTGGTGTTACTTGTCGTTTCTTCAACTTCACCATTGGTAATTTGCAGGTAAATTGGCACAGCTGCCACACCAACACCGCCAAGGGCCATCAGTTCAGGTTTCCATGAATCGAGATCAACATCATCGGTATTCACTTCAAACTTTTGATGATGCTTTTGAATAACGGGCGCTGTTAGCATAGTGAATAATTTTGCGGCCAATGGCGGCATACCAATTTCTTTTCCTGTTAAGTCACTCGCAATACAGATAACTTGGCTAAGTCCAGCAAGCGCAATTCTACTGGCTTTTTCAGCAGTCATTTTTGAAGAGCTTTCGCGCTCTCCGTGCATTTGCTCGGCTTTTTCTTGCTGCTCTGCATCAGCTTTACTGGTTGATGCCTCATTAAGTAGCTCGTCTAATTCGGCATTTTCTGTGGTATACGTGGGAATGCCGTCATTTTCTTCACTTGAATTTTCCAAAATGGTATTTGAAACCTCTTCGGATTTTTCCAAACGCAAAACGCCTCTGCTTTGCCCGTTTTCACTGGTATTTTCCAAAACTTACCCCTTAAACTTTATTCGCAGCATAAATACCACCGCCAATTAATGCGGCCCCAAAAAGACCAACTATAAATTTCAAACCGTTTCCCGTTTTTACTGGCTTTTCGTCAAATTCATCATTTGAAATTTCACTTTCAATTTTCAAATTCGATTCCAAATTTTCAGGCAGGTCATTTTCATCGGGTTTGAAATGCGCATCTTGCTTGCTTTGCCCGTTTTCACTGGAATTTTTCAAATCACTTTTGAAAAACTCACCTTTAACGCCGATGTCGTTTTTTGCTGCCGCGTCAATTTCTGCCGCTTTTGCTGCACTAACGATACCGCCACAGCCATTAGTGCAATGTATAAATGCTAATTTCTTACCGTTCTTACGGTGGCGAACCTCAGCAATTCGCCCACAACTACAAATTGTTTGTAACATGGTTAACTTTCCTCTTTTTGATTTTGCTTAATTGCTTTGGCTACCATTGGTGGTAGTTTTGACATAAACGTGACCACGCCCAAAAGCGCGACTATAAAAATATAACTTTGAAATAACATGAACAACACACACCCTAAGACCACACCTAAAATAAACGTGACTGTTAGGGTCACTAGTAAGTTACGAGCTTTCATTGTCTACATTCCCGTAGTTGGTTATCCTTAACTTGATAGATAAAACCATCCCCCGTTGCAATCCGATAACCCCGAGACAGATAATCTATTTCATTTTCCCTAAAACCTAACTGGCTTAGCTTCGGTGCCCCTGAAAAGCTATCCGTACAGTTATTGACAGGACTCCAAGGGGAACCGCTGCCGCGCTTCCTAAGAGAATAAGAATCGCTGCGCGTTTCTTCACGACCAGACACTGAAATTAACCCTTTAATTTTCTTCACCGTTTCAGCGTAATCATTTATTGTTTCTTCATAGGCGAGACTGATACGAGATTGACGCATGGCTTGTGTGAACGCATACCACTTTCCCTTTTCGTCAGTTGATTCAACCGCTTGGCGTATTTTTTCAACCTCTTTATCTTCGACCGTCTCTTTAAGTCGACGCGCTTCGCGATAAATTGTTATTGGCTCGGCACCAAAGAACTGAAACTGACGAACATTCCATCTTGACGCCCAAGCGGTAGCACGCAACGCCCCCTCACTGGCGTTTCTTCCTGACTCATGACACTCAACATCATGCTCGCCTTTCGAGTCGATAACCGCACTACCTTTACCGTCAGCGTTTTCGCCTAACTGGTCAGCACGCTTATTATTATTTATGTATTCGCCGTTGATATTCTTTGACAGGTATTTTGCAATATAGCCAGTAGCACTACCCTTTGATGGGTCGATAACTTCAACAACAAAGCGGTGCTTATCTGCGCCCTTTTCGGTGCCATCTTCACGCTTGGCGTAATCTTCCATTGTATAAATTAGCCGATTACCTTGACTTGGCATCACCCATAAAAGTAAATGCCAATGCGGGGTCGCGTCATGATGTGGTTCAGTGACACGGACACCATAATAAGTGATGTTTTTCCGCTTTAATTCTGCGCGAATTTTCGCCCATAAACCAACAAGATAAGCTTGCGTCTCTTTTGGCGTACAGCCGATATATTTATCCGATGTAGCGTGATATTTGCTTGGCGCTGTCAAGGTTAAAAACAACCCTTGATAACCATCATCAATACTGAGATTCTCTAAACCACGACAACGAACCATTAACTCAGTAAAGCGGTTTTTAGGGTTTGAGCTTGACGCATCAGCCATATCAACAAGCTTAACTATTTGCTCGTACTCTTGGCCTGTATCGGGGCACGTATGCAAAGAAAACAGCTCCATTGCCTCAAGATAATCACGGTTGGCTTTTTGTTGTTGCTTCCACTCTTGGAGTGACTGCGCCGAAATGTACGGACTAATCTTCTTTTGTACCTCGCCAATAGCAATTAAAATATGCTCATTGGTTTGGTTTTTAATGCGCTTGAATTTACGCCCCCACCATTTGTCACAACACATACGTAAAAGTGCACACTCTGCAGCACTGATTAGCTTGTCTTTTTTAACTAGATTTTCGTATGGCGGGGCAACTTTCCACTCTAAACAATACGCCGCTAATTCATCATAGGCATAAAGCAAGTTTTGCTCGTAATCATCACCCGTATTACAATGTGAAATCATACTTAAACAATCGTCAGCGGCATTTTTAGCGTATTTCTCGATAACTTCATCACGCAGTAATGCTTTAGGGTTTTTAAACGGACAATCAGCTAATATTTGCTTTACGGGGCTAACAACATCACGTAGCCAGATATTTGCGTATAGCTCGTTATTTTCGCCGTTTTTGCGTTTTTTATTAAATATGGTGGTGTAATGACGAATAAGTCGGCGCTTTACGTAGCGCGGCACGTTTTCGGTTTTGGCAACGACAAAGGCGCGAATCTGCTTAAACTCGGCATTAGTAACGAATATTTTGTATTTATCTTTTTTGTCAGTATCGCGAATTAATGGCGTGAGTAACCGCCACAATGGGCGGTCTTTTGATAAGTTAACAACCATTACGGCAACAACCTTTTAACTGGTAGCTTTCCAAGGTTGTGAACTCTGAATTGCAAATTCAACGGGGCATCAACAAGCCCTACAGAAAAACCCCACAAAGTGCCTTTCATGTATTCATTATTTTTATGTTCGCGCACTGCCTTTGCGTTACTTAAAGCGCACGACAAACACAACCTTTCCGCTCGGCTTAATTTAATCATTACGCACCTACCTTATTGTTACGAGTCAAACGCGCAGCATAGGCGGCTAATTCTGCTAATTTTTTCGATTTATCGATAGTGACTTGAAAGGTATTTACTTTAGTTTTTGCAATTTTTTGACGGAGTAATTTGATATTTTCTAGAGCAACATCAGGTCGCGACTTATTCAGTTGAATAATATTGTGCGCTATTTTGCGAATGTGATTTTCAGTCAGTGTGTTTTGTAGGGTTTTCGCATAAGCGAAATTATCTTGTTCAGTCATGGTTCAGCTTCCTTAAGTAAAATCAAGCCCTTAGTAAAAAGTCTGGGATTGTCGGCCAACGCACCCAGACACTAAGGAAGTAATAATTGCTTTCGGGTCATAAGCTGAATGGCAAAAATAAAGCGCTAACAACATCAGGCAAAACGGCAGAACCGCGAAAGCACAAGGAATATACAACCGATTTAGTTCACTATGCAACCCACCAGTTACAGTCTTGCTTTTGGTTGCTTAGTAAACTACATTTACGGAGCTAACAACATTTAAGGTACAAAAGATGCATTTTTCAGAAGTAATAAACGCCGCAACGGCGCACCTTTCAGGTTATGCGGTTGCTAAAAAACTCGGTATTTCGCCACAAGCGTTCTATCAGTTCAGGAATGGTAAAAAAATACCATCCGATAGATTACTTGATGAACTCGCCATAATTACAGGGCTAAACCCTATAGACGTTTATCTCGCTGCCTACGCTGAAAAGCTTGGTAACCCTGAGATTGCCGAGCAATTTAGAAGCTTAAAAACACATTAAACAAGACATGAAAAGCCGCTATATTGCGGCTTTTTTATTGACATAGATAAATTAAAAATGATTGTTTTTTAGGTGCTTAACTCTTTCGCGTAACACAAACAAACGAAAACACCGAAAATAAAGGGCTACAGGTAAAAAGATTGCTTTTTTAATGGGGTTATTATCTCTATAATGGCGCGTTATAACAACTTATCTCAACTTTAATAGTGATAGAATTATTCTATGAGCACAACTTCCGACCCTATCTCTTCGATTTCAGCACTACTGAGCTTATCTGACTCCCAATACCGTATTTACGATATTGGCCGTCGAGTCGATAAAATATCAACAGAACAATTTGAAAAAATTGAAGCGGCTCAATTACCTTATCCATACCCATCTCAAGGTCATGCTTTACTCGCTATTGCATTTTGGCAGAAACAGGCGAGCAGTCCATATTTATGGTTTGTAAAATTACCGCTTGATGAACGTGGCTTATTAAACCAAGGCGCTCGAAATCACTTTATTGCCATAATAATTGAAGCCTTAGGCAAAGATCTATCGGTCAATCCTAGCGAACAACAAGATGCATTATTGAAAAAAAATCCCTATCACTTCACACCGGCTCAATATAAATTAGCGGCAATAAATAGCACAGTATCGACATCATTAAAGTACCCTGCTAGTAAGTTTTATCTTCCGGTTCAACAATACTTGTCAGGCAAAAACGGCTGGGGAAATTGGCAAGATATTGGTGTACAAGGCTTATCCGACTTTGCATTTAGATTAAGTGAAAATAACAATATCAACATACTCGCTAATGCTATTGCTTTCTTACCAGCGCAAGTATTGCTGCCATTATGCTCGGCATTAGAAAATATTGTTTTGCCCGCAAAGATCATTGAACAGATAACTGCACGCTTTATAAAAACAGACATTACAAGCGATCTTAATATTACTATTGCGCTATTACGTGCTTTAGCCTCAAGTACTGATCATCCATTCTGTCAAAAATTGCTCACTAATTTAATGACGAATAAAACATTAGATGAAGAAATACTCATTATCATCGCCGGTCGCTTATGGCCAATACTAAGTACTGAAAAGATGCTCTTTATCTATTTAGAGCATTTGATACAAAACCATGATAACGAATTATTTTCGGCAATATTTAAAGACTTAGTTGCAATACCGACAATACGCCCCGTACTATTGCAAGCCATTCGTTCACCACAGCGTAGCCCTGACTTGGCTCAAGCCATTGGTATGTTGTTTAAATAAGAGGCTTAGTTATGGAAAACATTTATTACTTACTTTTTATCGGCTTGTTATTTTGGTATTTCGTGTATTTACGAAAAGTAGCAGAATATGCCCGATCACATGCTGATAAGTATTGTAAACATGAGAACTTGCAGTTTTTAGCTATCGCAAGACTATCTAGTAGATTGAGGTTTTCTAAGCAGTTTGGACCACATTGGCTGAGTAATTTTGAGTTTGAATTTAGTGGTGACGGTGAATCAACCTATCACGGCACGATGACCTTAAGAGGCTATAAATTAGATAATATCGATACACCTGCATATCGCGTTAACTAATACTTCTTAGCGTAAATTAGACAAATAAAAGCGACATAATGTCGCTTTTATTTTTAACTATTCAACACTATCCTTGGCTTACTATTCCTTAGCAAGTACTCCATTACTTGCTTATTAATTATCATTAACAAGCTGTGCTTCCTGCACGATATCCTTACTTACCTCAGTTTAAATAATCTCTTCCCTTTTATTTTGCAAAATCCATTTCAGCTATAAGTACAATACGCTGCTTGCAATGTAAATATTTGCTTTCCTTAACTTGTTGTCTCCCTGACAAAATTCAGTTTAATCGAATGGGCAATTAAATACAGGCTGATGAAATTTAACTTTACTATTTTATTATTAGTTTTTTATTAAATAAAGTTAAGAGAAATTATAACCTATTAGAATCATGATGATATAAAGCGCTAACAATAACAAAGTAAAATACCTATCGTCTAAACTGACAAGTTATACAGATATGTCTTACATAGTTAACATCTCACTGGCAATTAGTCTCTCATCTATAGCCATTTTAACGGCATAAACAAATTGCCATATAGACTGACTTTGTAGATAAAATTGGTTACCCTTGCATAACTCACACTGGGTTCTTATTTTAGTTATTTCAGGTTAGCCAATATTGATTAAAGCTAATCTACTTTCCGGAGGTTTTGTGCAACTTATTAAGTCATTATTTTGCTGGCATGGTGTTGATAATCGTCAACGTTTTATCATTATTAGTATTATTTGCTTTGTTACTTTTATTTTTTTAACTGTCAGCTTAATTAATCATAAATTAAGCTCGATGCTGCTACTATTATTCTGTTCAGCTATTTATCTGTTCACCACTCAGCGTCGGCTCAATGATGCTAAATTAAAGAACCAATTGAGCATTATATCTACTACTAGCTTTATTATTACCGGCCTAATAACTATTTTCTTTTATGATCTTGTCAGTTACTGGCTATTATTACTGCCCTTGCTACCGGCATTATTTATTTTAACCTACCCAAGTCAGGGGCAAAAGCCATATATCTTTGGCTATCATGGTCCCGTTGATTTAAGTGACTTGCAGCAAACAACAAAAGTTAACTCGCACACCAGTAGGCGTGTCGAACCAACAATGCACAGTATTAACATTAATCAACCATCAAACAATGAAAGTCAATACTCGGCACCTGCTGAAAATAGCAAGTATAATCCCTCGACCACAAGTAATATTAACCAAGCTGAAAACAGTAAACAGAGTCGTTTTGATCTTGGTGAGACCATTCGATTAACGCTATTAAGCCATAACAATTCAAGGCTTATTTTTGCTGCTATTAGTTTTGTATTACTGCTAGCATTAATCATATCAATGATGACTAATCGCTCTCCAACAGCAGAGATTTATCCTGAAAAGATAAGTGAAGCCCCCAAGAGCACGAATAGTTTTCAGCACTCAATCACTTTACCCGATAATTTTTCGATAATGATGTCTTCAAGCAATGGCATTGTTATTAACTGGCAAGCTGACGTCAATAGTAATCAAGAAGGTTGGACATTAGCCACTGCAACGGGTGATAAAAACTGTGAAAATATAGCCTTTGATAAAGGAGAGGCAATCAGACCTTTCAGTGTCAGCGTAATAGATAGTGATTATTATGCATATTTTTCACCATTAGACACAAAAACATTACTGCAAAATATAGCTTTTAAAAATAAGTTCTCACTCTGCGGCTATAATTTTTCACTAAAAGGGAGTCAAGCAACATTAGGTAAATCTAACTTCTATGCAAACTTAATTGAATATTAATGACTAAAAATATTTAATTAAACCATCAATCTTAGCTCATACCAAGTCTAGTTAGTCTATATAAAGGAAATTAACGGCGGTTATCGAACCGCTGGTGAGCTCCCGAAAGAGGATTTTAAAAAGCTTACAGGCCGCGTTATTGATTTCGATAAGGTTCTCACAGGGATGTGAGTCATTAGAACAACGCAGGAGCAGTTGTCGAGAATAGCCATTATCTTCAATCTGGCCTTATGCCTTCATGGATGTAGGTACTGAGGTTCAGTCTGGAACGGTGAACCTGTGCCGCTAAAGCTTTTAAATTTCATTGAGTGGGAATAAACTTAGTAGCATTGGTATCAGTTATAAAAATACAATCAGCTAAATTTTAGATAAAAAAATGCGGTTCAATGAACCGCATTTCTATAACTAGCTTATCTGCATCCTGCATCAATATATAATGTTCTCGCTTCATCCATAAAGAACTTTCCTTAGTTTTTTAGCAAATCATTTGCTGTCCTAATTGTCCTTAACAGTAGTTATCCTCACTACATCAATTGTCTGTATCCATCATCCTGACGATTATTCCGTAACAATTACTCCCTCTATCCTGATGAGATATCCTATCTCTTCGCTATACTAAGCTTCCTCTGGTATGCCTTTACCGTGATTGATAATCCGTTTGTCTTCCTGACCCTGATAATATTAGCCTAATCTCTATTTTTTAAAAGCTAGTGGTTAAAAAAAATAACAGCAACATTATTTTAACAAACTACAAACTAAAATAAAATATATATAAACAATGAGTTAAATATATCGAGTGGATTTTACTCCACAAAAAAACCATTATATCTTACAGCAATGTAAGACATGTCTTACATTGAATAGGCACATTTAGCCAAACAGATAATAATCACTATGTGTGGATCGTCAAACATAATGAGAAATGCGTCACACGATGAGAAAATTTAACATTTAAGTTACACCTGAGAAAAATTTTGTAACTCGTCAACAATCCAATAAGGTCAGCAAAGCCACCATTGCCGCCAGTCACGAATTCACATTGGCATAACTTCAAAGTACATTGACGACATTAACCCCAAATAATTAGCCTATTATCTAATGCGTGACTTTTTGTTCTGTTACTGAGGTGATTAT
>Ga0209345_10000368_pt1 | contig 58777 bp, 41 predicted proteins | sample Cruoilmetagenom7_FD_187294 | JGI IMG/M metagenome (GOLD analysis project Ga0209345, IMG submission 187294) | Oil polluted marine microbial communities from Coal Oil Point, Santa Barbara, California, USA - Sample 7 (SPAdes) (version 2) | ecosystem: Environmental > Aquatic > Marine > Oil seeps ... | reverse complement strand
ATGCTCTTATTGACCGCTACGGAAGCGCTGCCGCTGAACGACAGTTACAGTCCAGCCAGGCTCAGGTAACGAGAGCACTGGCTGCCTGGCAGGCAAGGCTGGACCCGGTATTACCGGTGTTACAACAAGGTGACCAATGGATTGTCCTGTTGCCGGAAATCCATGAAAACCCGGAGTTACGCAGAGAATACCTGGCTCAGTGGCTGGCAAAACACAATCAGACATTGTCCCCGCTACGTTTATGTCTGGGGCTGGGGAGCCCTGGCAAGGATGTTTCTGACTGGTCTCTTGGGTTGTATCAGGCACGTCAGGCATTGGTGGCCGCGCAAGCCTTTCCCGACCGGCTAGGGTTGTGCAGCTTTGATGAAATGGGGGCATTGGCACTACTGGCAGGTATTCGTGATCGAAGTATTCTGGATCGCTTCGTGATGGAAAACCTGGGGGCTGTCCTGAAAGCTGACAAAGGACCTGAACCGGTATTGATTCCAACACTGGAAGCCTGGTTTCAGGTTAACGGGAACCTGGTATTAGCCGCCGCACAGTTAGGAGTACACCGAAACACCATGACATCTCGTCTCCAACGGATAGAGGCTTTGCTGGGTTCCGGTCTTGACGACCCCAATCACCGCCTGAGCCTTGCAATGGCGCTGCAAATCTGGCGCATTTCACCAACACGACGAATTCGCTCAACAGCCTGAATACGTAACCAGCTACCTGAGTCTGGCATCATCTGCGCCAGCCGCAGGTGCCGGATCCCGAAGCCATGTTTGATAACCTCAAACACGCCCTGCTTCTTTGTTATCTGCCTGACTTGTGCGGATCAGCGTGGGGCGGCCGGTATCCAGCTCTTTGATCAACTGGATGCGCTTGCCCTCAACCGCTTCTGCGGCCTGCTCACGCACAGGACCATAGCCCCGCACTTCGCTGGCCAGCTCCGCCAACTGAAGGAAGGTGCCATAGTTGCTGGCATTCAGCTCTCTGACGATTCGATCCACCAGTTGCTCATAGTTTTTCAGCAGAGCCCGGTCCATCCTCCTGTCGGCGGAGTAGCTGAAGGGATCAATGGGGGTTCCACGCAAGATGCGGAACTTTGCCAGCAGCCTGAACGCCCGGAACATCCAGGGGCCAAACTGACGCTTGCGCGGACGGCCCCGGGCATCCAGGCCCCGGTTCATGATGGGTGGTGCCAGATGGAAGTGGACCTTGAAGTCCCCCTCAAAGGTGTTGTTTACCTCCTTCATGAAGTCGGTTTCTGCGAACAGCCGGGCCACTTCATATTCATCCTTGAATGCCATAAACCGGTATAACTGCCGGGCCACGGCAAGGGTCAGTAATTGACTGGTATCACCCAGTGCTTCCTCAGCCTCCCGTACCTGGGTTACCAGCGAGGTATAGCGGTCCGCCCAGCGCCGGTTCTGATAGTTCACCAGGTGCTTGTGGCGAACGGCGATCAATTCGTCCAGCCCTGGCTCCTCCTGTTTCACGTCTTCTACTCTGCCCTCTCCTGCGTTCAGCAGACCGGTGACAACCTTTACATCGACAGCAGCAACACGGCCCCAGCCAAAGGCTTCCTTGTTCCGTTCAACTGCGACGCCATTCAGTTCGATGGCTTTCATCAGAGCTGCGTGTGACAGTGGCAACAGCCCCCGCTGCCAGGCAAAGCCCAGCATCATCACATTAGAAAACACAGTGTCCCCCAGCAGTTTCTCGGCGATGCCATTGGCATCCAGCTGTGCGAAATTGTCATCACCAACCGCATTACGGATCAGGCCCAGGCGCTTGTCTGCCTGCATGTCAGCATCCCGGAACAGCACATAGTCTGCGGTGGGCAGTTCGGCTTCGTTGGCCACTACACGGGTGTGCCCGGGGCGCAGAACGCTCAGCGCTTTCTGGGAGGAAGCGACCACCAGATCGCAGGCGATCACGGCGTCGGCCTGACCGTTACTGATGCGGACCTGATGCAGCCTTTCAGGGGACGGCGCCATGCGAACGTAACTGAGCACTGTACCGCCCTTCTGGGCGAAGCCGGTGAAATCCAGTACAGATGTACCTTTGGACTCAAGGTGCGCGGCCATGGTAATGAGCTGACCTACAGTTACTACGCCTGTGCCGCCAACGCCACCCACCAGCACATCGTATGAGCCAGTGAGTTCTGGCAGAACTGGCTCAGGAATATCCGCAAGTTTGCCCGTAAGCACAGAACCGGTATCCATACCCCGGGATTTTCGCAACTGACCACCCTCGATGGTCACAAAACTAGGGCAAAAACCGTTAACACAAGAGAAGTCCTTGTTGCAGGAAGACTGGTCAATCCTGCGTTTTCGGCCCAGTTCCGTCTGGCGCGGTACCACAGAAAGGCAGTTCGACTGAACTGAACAGTCACCACAACCTTCACATACGTGATGATTGATGAACGCTCGCCTGGCGGGGTCCGGGTACAGATTGCGTTTGCGCCTGCGGCGCTTCTCGGCGGCACATGTCTGGTCGTAAATCAGCACAGTGCAACCGGGAATATCGCGGAGCTCTCTTTGTACCTTATCCAGCTCAGTGCGGTCGTGGAAACTTACATCATCCGGGAACAGTTCCTTGTGGCCATCGTATTTTTCCGGCTCATCACTGAGCACCACAACCCGGCGCACGCCCTCGGCTGCGACCTGCTGTGCAATCATCGGCACCGTAATCTGGCCATCCACGGGCTGGCCGCCGGTCATGGCCACGGCATCATTGAACAGGATCTTGTAAGTAATGTTGATGCCCGCAGCAACCGCCTGACGAATGGCCATGGAGCCAGAATGGAACCAGGTGCCCTCCCCCAGATTCTGGAAAACATGGGGGTTGCCGGTGTAACGGCTCTTGCCAATCCAGTTGACCCCTTCACCACCCATCTGGATCAGGGATTCCGTGTTACGGCCCATCCAGGACGCCATAAAGTGGCAACCGATACCCGCGAGCGCCTTGCTGCCCTCCGGCACTTTAGTGGAAGTATTGTGGGGACAACCCGAACAGAAATACGGCAGACGTCTGACGCCGCCAGGGTCCTGCGCATCACTCATGCTATTGATAGCGGCCAGGCGCTCGCTGAAATCCTCGCCGAAGAAACGACCAAGACGACCAGCCAGAAAGCCGGCAACCAGCTTCGGGCTAAGCTCACCAACATAGGGAATCAGGGGCCGGCCCAGCTCATCCTGTTTACCAGTAATCAGAACCTCGCCCGGGTGATCCGGTTCTGACATGGCCTCTTTGATCTGGCTCTCGATAATGCCCCGCTTTTCTTCGATAACCAGCACTTCTTCCTTGTTGTGCACAAAATCCAGAATGCCCCGACGCTCAATCGGCCACACCAGGCCCACTTTGTAGATATCCAGCCCCATTTCACGGGCGCGGCCTTCATCAATGCCCAGCAGGTCAAGCGCTTCCAGCAGATCCAGATGGCCTTTGCCAGTAGTGACAATGCCAAAACGCGCATCGGCATTATTGAACAGGCAGCGATCAACAGGGTTTGCGCGTGCAAACGCCTGTACAGCTGCAAGCTTGTGCTCAATACGGGTTTCCAGCTGAGGGCCAGGCAGGTCTGGCCAACGATAATGAAGTCCGGTTTCCGGAGGCGTGAAGTCATCAGGGGTTACAAACTCCGGCAACGGCGGAAGTTCCACTGACGCTGCACTTTCTACGGTCTCTGACACTGCCTTGAAGCCCACCCAGCAGCCGCTGTAGCGGGACAAGGCAATACCCCAAAGCCCGAACTCCAGATATTCCGCAATATTCGCCGGATTGATCGTGGGCATGAAAAAACTCATGAATGCCACATCAGACTGATGCGGCATGGAAGACGACACACAACCGTGGTCATCACCGGCAACCACCAGCACGCCGCCGTGGGGAGAACTGCCGTAGGTGGTGCCGTGCTTCAGCGCATCCCCGGCCCTGTCGACACCCGGTCCCTTGCCATACCAGATCCCGAATACGCCATCCACCTGGCGATCTTCATCGGTCTCCACCTGCTGGGTTCCCAGCATGATAGTCGCCGCAAGATCCTCATTAATGGCGGGCACGAAATCGATACGACTTTCATCAAGTAGCTTTTTGGCCTGCCACAGAGCCTGATCATAGGCACCCAGAGGTGACCCCCGGTAGCCACTCACCATGCCGGCGGTATTTAACCCCTGCTTCCGGTCCAGTGCGGCCTGCATCAAAGGTATGCGAACCAATGCCTGGGTTCCGGTGAGGAACACCCGCCCTGAGTCCCGCAGGTAGCGGTCTTCAAGTTTGTAGTTATCAAGTTGGGAGCTATCGGATCGAGAAATGCCGGTGGACATGACGCCCTCCCTTGTATTGTCAGTTTTATAACCAGAATTCTAGAGGGAAGCGCGCAAAAGGTGCTTGCGTATTGGGCCTCGCGTGGCCCAATATTCGAAAGATTCTTTTATATTTATAACTATTTTCGAAGACTATTTTGTAAAAATCAGGTGTTACCAAATGAAACAGATAGAACTGGACAAGCTTGATCAACGCATTCTTGCGGTTTTGCAAAAGGATGGAAGGATCAGCAATCAGCAACTTGCGGAGCGAATCGGACTATCGCCTGCGGCATGCTGGCGCCGTGTAAGAACGCTTGAGGATGCTGACGTAATAACGGGTTACAGCGCGCAGCTCGCCCCTGAGCGCGTCGGACAGGGCCTGTGTGTATTGGTAAACCTGTCTCTGTTGCGGCATAGCATAGACAGCACCGCAGAAATCGAGCAGCAGGTAAGTAGCTACCCGGAGGTGCTTCAGTGTTTCGCGGTAACCGGCAATGCAGATTTTGTATTGCGGGTAATCGTGCCAGACATGAAAAGCTATGACCGTTTCCTGAACGAAAAAATATTTACGCTACAGGGCATCGCGCATGTTAACTCCAACTTTGCGCTGAGAGAGATCAAGAATACTCAGACCATCCCTCTAGGAACTGCCGAATAACTATCCGGTCATCCCGGGGTACCGGATCCGTAAACCCGGTGCCTGCCCTGCAGCAGGAACAGCACAACGGCAATCAGAGCTACAAGCATACCTGAAAGCCCGAACGACAGACCAAAACCACTCAGACCAAGAACTGCGCCAAACAGCAGCGGGGCCAGAAAGTGAACGGCGCGATTAGCCATCAGGCGCATACCCAGAGCGCCAGACCTTTGCTCCCGCCCTACACTCTCCGCCAGAACCACCATCGACAGGGGTTGAGTGAGACCGCCCCCCAGCCCCACAAGAATTGATAGCAATGCAATCGCCGGCGCATTACCCACGAATCCCAGACAGCCCAGGCCTACAGACACGCTGCAAAGAGCCAGCATTGTTGACCGTTCACGCCCGCCCACCGCACCAATAATTCGGGGAATGAAGGGGCGTATCATCATGGAAACACCAGATCTAAGGCTCACCAGTACCCCGATCATCACCGCGCTCATTTCCAGGCTATCGAGATAAACAGGCAGATAGCTGCCGTATACGCCCAGAGCGAACATACCCGCCACTGTAATGGCAACAGACACCTGAACACCCGTATTCCGGCGCATCAGCGAAGCCTGGGCACGGAAACCGGTCTGTTTGCCGGAAACACGCATGCCCAGGGTTGCATCTCCGGTCAACGCCAGGCCTGATAGCCCGCCAAGCAGAGCAATACCGGCCATAACGAGAAACAGATTACCAACACCCCCAGCCCAATGAATCCAGCCTCCAGCTAGCAGGGGCCCGATCACCTGGCCACCAGACAGCCAGGTTGAATACCAGCCAAAATAGCCTTCCAGCCTGGATCCGGTTGCCAGGGAAGAAATAATCGTCTGCGCCGACAACACCATCTGAAGATGCGCAAGCCCGATTAACAACTGCCCGCCAATAAGCCCATAGTAGCCAGGTAGCACCTGCATCAGCAGGAGGCCTGCCGTCATCAGAATCGAGCCCGTCAGCAAGGTGAAACGGCCACCATAACGTGCCACCACTCCGCCAAGGGGAATAGCCAGCAAAAAAGGCAGCAGATACTGCGAACTAAGAACAACACCCAGCATCAGGGGAGAAGCTCCAAGTTCAAGGCCGTAAACAGGGACGACGACCAGCAGCATCGAGTACACCACGAAACAGAAAGTGAGTGCGACACAGACAGCCATGAAGTTTTGGCCAGCCTCATCCGCCGGCCATCTAAGGAGGTTTTGCAAGGTAGATTTTCTAATAGGTCACCGGGTTAATACGATAAATCCGTAAACCCTCAGTCTATTACTTTTGCATCAACATTTCAGAGCGTCGTTGTTCCGCGTCATGGTCGCAACAACCAATCCGGCAACAACCAACAGTGCGGCAAACGGTAAGCGCCAATCCGGAGCCGCAACGCCGGCGATAACCAGAAACGTGGCCGCCAGCAGGGGCGCACCTGCCCAGAGCACAACGGCAAAAAGTGCGGAAATGATGCTGATAAAAAGTGGGCTGGAGGGGCTGGTTAGATACTGGAGCTCAACAACGAAGCGGTGGATGACATACAGCAGCGCCAGGTTTCCGGCAGTGCAGTTACAGGTTACCTGCAGATCAAGCGTCGAGTTGGTAAAACGGGTGCAGTCAGGAAACATGGACCGGCCTGGTGCCCGTAGTCGCAGCTGGGCTGGCAGTTGCTGTTATCACCCGAAACATGCTCACACCCCAGTTACGAGTGCTGGATGAACGCAGCGGCATGCCAGCACTACAGTACGTGGAAATTGCCCTGCACCGTCCAGCCGGCAGGCCTTCGGAGCCTGTGAAACAGCTGGCCGATTTAATTCGGAGCCACCTGTCGACAGGCGATTAAGCCGGCTGGAAAAGGACATCAGGCAAACGGCGACGGTGCTTCCTTGAACTCAGCATAAAGCTCAGGATAATCCTCACGAAGCCTCGACAGGTTGGACTGCGCACTATCCGGCAGCATTTCCAATAACTCCTGCTGTTCTGCATCGGTCAGGTATAAACGAAGGAACGGAAACAATTTCTCCCGTTCTGCCTTCAGGTACGCTTGGTGAGCATCCAGATAGGCTTTGAAATCGTCAATAAACCGTTCCATAGGCACCACAGCATCCATCAGGATCATATCGAGCGTCTCGGAAAGTAGTTTCAAGCGCGTATGCAAGGCCCGATAGTCGTCAGTCATTCGACGGCTCAACGCCTCACCATCGGGTTTCCCGGACAGCAGATTCTCGCTATACAGACGCTCCAGCGGCTTCAAGAAGCCATCCATATAATCAAGAATATAATCCACAATCTCGCGTATCTGACGAAAGTCCGGGCGCTCGCCCTCCTCCAGCGTCGTATGCCGGAGCGAGAGCACGTACAGCAACCGAGCCATATTGCCGTGATCGCGGCGCAGTTTGTTAAGCGTAGCCATGTGAAAACCTCCTGAGCTAATGGGCCGTGTCTTGCCTATCCTTAGGCCCCATATTGAATCGTTCGGTATTGTAATACCATAGCCAGCAAGTTACGCAATCTTACACTTCCCATGCCCATTCGAACAAAGCCCTTAGTTTATTGCCAGGCTTCAACGCTGCCGGTCGTGCGCTCCACGCTCGATGCAGGAAACCGGAAACGCCAACCCATCACCAGGCGCACTGGATGCTATTCAGCGACGGGGTGGGCGTCAGTGCAAGAGTTCACTTGTACTATTCGACGATCACAACGTCTTGTTGGATGTGCAGAGTTGCTGCCAAACTTCCGCCAATTGATGCCGTGTAGACATCGTAGCCACCCTCCTGCCCGGCTGACGTCCAGCCACTGCTGGCATCCAGCGAGATACTATCTTCGGCATCACCCGAAATGGTCAAAATGTTATCTTCATCAGTCATAGAGATAACATCCTCCACGCTAAGGCCTTCGATTTTGTTGTCGCCAGAACCTTGCATATCGATGGTTTCGATGTTTTCAATTTTACTAAAGTCACCTGAACCAAGCTCATCACCAAAGCGCAGCTGAACAGTATCTTCACCATCAAAGCCATTAATGATACTGCCATCCCACAAGAAATGGTCATCACCTGATGTGGGCACGGTTTGCGAGATATTGAACTCTGCAGTTTTATCAGCAGACCAGTCGGAATATTTTGTACTGCCACCTTCCTGGTATGGATTGCCGTCAGCATCCACTTCGTAGGTTCTGCCTTTCACGGTGATATTGCCGCTTCCTTCGGCATGCAAAAACTTAAGATTTTGCAGGTCGCTTTGGCTTAGACCATTGATGATCCAAGCATTAGCTCCTTCGTCATAGCTAGCCCCGGTGTCATCCAGCGGCTCTTCAGAATCACTTACAAAGAACAGCACTTTTTGACCATCCGGGAAACCCGTCAGGCTTAGCTCAGCCAGTTCAGTGTATTGGTCAGTTGGCTCATCTATCTCGTCCTTAGCACCTGTGGCAGCCGATGGATCTTTCATACTGGGGTTGAGGTTCAGGGATATTTTGTCGCCGGCATCACCGAAGCTCAGAGTCGGCGTAAAGTCCACGCCATCCGGTGACGGGTTGACGACCAAATCAAAGTTAATCTCCGAAGCTGTGGGCGTAAGGCCGTCATGACCGCTCATCACGGTGAACTTAAGATCCTCCAGGGTTCCCGCCCAGTTCTTAGGTGGCTTGATGCTGATGTTGGCTGGCAAGTCATTCCCAACCAGCGGGATAGCCCAGGTACCACTACCGGCGTTGTTAGCCATATCCGTACCCACCCACACCGTAAAGCCATCGGGCAGATCGCTGATAAAAGCTGAATCGATTTGCTCGCCGCTATCAACCAGCCCAGCGTTGGCGAAATTCAGTTCAATATGGTCGGCGTTTTCTTCATTCAGCTCACTGCCTTCAGCGGTAATCTCCGCTTCGTAGCCGCTGTTGCTCTCCACTATTACCAGACTGCCATTGCCTTCTGACGTAACAGAGTTAGTCGCACCCTGTTCTGTGGTAGTAACGGAAGCGGTTAAATCAAGACTGCCAGTTTGATGCGGATAATTAGTATCCGGGCGGAAAGTTAGTTGTGGCGGCTGGCCACCAACAAGGGCTACTTCATAGGTATTACCACCCGGCGTCGTAGGCGCTAGCGGCCCACCAGCATCTCGCAATTCCCCCTCTAGCCCAGTATTGCCCAGCGTTACTGCAATTTTATTACCATCAACATTAGAGAAACTACCATCGGCGGTATTTTCCAGCCCGATAGTAATAACAATATCTTCGCCTTCTCCCACAGGGTCCGCAGTAACAGTAACGGTGGTTTCATCGGTCACCGGAGTTAGCTCAACCTCGGGCTTTAGTTCACCTTTTTTGCTCACGCCGTTGGCGTGCACAGCCACGGTGACATCCAGCGGCAAGTTACCTGGCAAGTTGTTGGTATTGGCGTGCTCCGGGGCGTGTACTGTAATACTGTCCAACAGATCCTTTAGTTTAGCTTCTGCATTGTCACCTGACGCCACGCTGCTGGTTTTAGTCCACAACACAACCGTCTCGCCATTTTCAGTCACCTCGGTACGGGTCAGGTCGCCATTAGCATCTTTAAACTCTGTCTCATCGTCAGGCGAGGTGCGTAAGGTGATGGTAATATTGTACTCATCCAGATCACCACCGCTCAGGTCAGCATCTACCTGATCCGACAAGGCAAACTCACTATCTTCGTCCTGTACTGTTTGCTTGTCTGTCAATGTGACCTGGGGTAGCTCACCCACCCCTGTACCGCTTTGATTGACCACTAAATTCCAATCAATCTGTGCACTCTTGGGTGTATCTGCTCCCGTATCTTTGCTATAGCTGATTATCGTTATGGCACTGGTGGCATCACTGGCATGGCCGGTTACGTTGAACACAATATCCTTGGTGAGCGTGTCACTCGTAAAGCTGTCTGTGATGTCAATTAACCACTGACCCTCTCCGGTGTTTACCGCCCCCTCAACACTCACGCCCTGAGGTACGCCTTCTATCTGGATATGAGTCAACTGCTCACTGCCGTCGGCGTCTGTTTCGTCACCAGCGTTAGTATCTGGCAACTGGCTAACATCCACGGTAACGGTGACTTTGCCGGAACCTTCAATGGTGGCGGTTTTCGCACCACTATCATAAGTAAAACTGGTGCCAGTGCCGTTATCAGTAATGCTATTGAGTGCAGCATTAATGTCATCGGTCACTGCGTCGAAGCTGAGAGTGTGATTAATAGTGCCTGCTTTTGTGCCTTCTGAAATAGCGCTGCTACCGTCACCAACTGGGTCGGTTACTGTGTAGCCAATGCTCAGACTAATATCACCACTGTGGTTCGCTGGGCCTTTGACATAAACACTAGGCACCCCGTTAGGATCTGAATTGGTGATCGTATAAACACCACCCACAGGCGTCAGCTCCTCAGTGCCCGCCGCATCTGCATACAAGGTAAGCTCTTTATCCGTCACATCGGCTGCACTGATACGGACTTCACTGATGTACTCATCGCCATCAGCACCTACGGCGGTTAAGTTGAGCGCACCAACCTTGTCTTCCACCAGGTCCGAGTTGATGCTCAGTGAGGCTTCAGCGACCGGCTTAACCTCAAAGCTGACGTTTTGCTTGTCAAAAAAGATATCAGATGGATTGTCGCTTTCCGTCACAACTGGCTGAACCGTAAACTCGGCCGTACCACTATAGTGCTCTGGAACTCCTATTTTTACGTTGCCCAGGTCATCCTTGGAAATAACCCAAAGACGGCCTGTGCCACTGCCAGCGCCTATTTGTGGGCCTGCTCCGGTAAGGGTAAAGCCTTCAGGCAGGTCGCTGATTCGCAGGGAGATAGTTTCAGAGCCATCGGGACCTGCATTATCTACCCCCGTTTCACCCGACTCTATGCTGGGAACCAAGTCTGTAAGACCAACTTCTAATCCCGGAGCGGCACCTTGTCCAGAGGATTCCTCGGCACCGTCTTCCCAATACTCCATATCATTGTTAATGGTTACATCAGGCTCATCCGGTACGCCTTGTACTTCGACGTTAATCGGCAGTTCGTGTGATGTATCAGAGGTTACCGTTTCTGTTGTTTCGGATGTCGGAGCGCTTCCTGTTCCATTACCGTATATCCTGGTTGTGACTGTGTTGCCCTTATGCTCAACAACGACTGGATCACCGGCGTCATTTATGTACTCCAGCGTATCTACCGACTCCGCTTTAACGCTCAGAGTGATCTCTTCGTTACTGTCTTTGGGTGGTGTCAGCTCAGGCTGTTTAGTCTTATCGAAGCCTTCAATTTCTAACATATAAGTGCCATCACCATTATCAGTCAATCCGTCTGGCAGAGAGCCTGCCAAGGTATCGTATTCAACACCGTCATAAGTGATTTTCGCACCCTTGGGTATGTTGCTGATGGTGACATCAAAGGTTTCATCCTTATCACTACTGGTCGGCAAAATGCTGAGGGTAACGGCCACATCCTCCGGTGTTTTCAGCGGTGTATCCACCTGAAGGGTAACCTGGTCAGCGCGGGGCTCGATAATCAAGTTGGTCAGCCAGGATTCGCCAGACTCGGCCAGATCCGTTGCGGTACCATCGTCTTCGTCATAGTCAATGGTGCCAGCCTGTACTTTAATCTTAACGACGCCCGACCAGTCCGCAGGCCCTTTGAACTGAACGCTGTCCAGATACTGCATTGGGACTTTTACGGGTTCGCCAGCAAAAGGCAATGTGACCATGCCAGCCGGTCCTTCATAAGTGAAGACGCTGCCTTCGAGCTTGTCTTCTTCGGATGCACCGGCTCGCGCGTCGTTATCTACCGTAGTGTAGGGTGTTAACAAGGCAAAGGTGTCTTCGCTGCGGCCATTACTGGTGTCTTCGGACCAGTTACCCGAGCCATCATCCACCCACTTACCGTCTTCGTTAGACCAGCCATTGCCGAGCTTGAAGCTTTGAGATGCTTCCTTACCCAGATTAAGCCATCCATCTTCTTCGCTTGAGGTCTGGTAAACATGGTCGCCACCCATGGTGACATCATTGCCATCAGCAACATCCGAGTCCGTATCAACGTTTTCTGCCACAGGTTTGACCACAACTGTTAGCGTTTCCGTCTGGCTTTCCGGATCACTTGATGAACCAACGGAACTAATGCTGTGATCAACACTGGTGACCTTAACCTCCAGATCAATGCCTTTACTGCTGTGCGCAGGTGAAGTGACAGTGAATTCTTTGAGGATATCTTCACGTGCTTCTTTAGAGAGGCCAGTGGTCGGATCAGTGTCATCAAAGGTGATGGTGTACTTGTCGCCATCCCACACACCTGTCCAGCCGGCACTTGTTGATGGTGCCATCGTCCATGTCTGACCGTCGGTGTTCGACCATGTGTTTTGCCCGGTATCACGCGTCCAGCCTGTTGGCACAGTGAAAGACACTTCCGTAATTACTTCACCCAGAGTGCCTGATGCTGTGCTGTCATCAGTGACCTTTATGTTTTCAAGGAACGCAATCGCCTCATCTTCACGGCCTTCTGTGCCTTCTATCGCTACGTCGCCTGCGACTGGATTTACCCGCAATTCAAGTGTAATGCTGTCTTTTTCAATTAGACCGTCACTATCTCCGGCATCCGTGTCTTTATCCTGCGCTTTTAGAGTGACGGTAATGCCTGACATATCACCGCTGAAGTCTTTCGGTGGGGTGATATTGATATCAGGCAGCCCGTTATCCGAAGTGCTTAAACCCGGCGCCTCAATGCTTATCACATGGCTTGGGCCAGTGACCGTAGTGCCATTCACGACTGTATCTTTCGGCAAGCCGGTAATTTCAAACCAGCGCGTTTCACTGCCATCAATATCCCCGCCAGCCACATCGTCACCTGAACGACCATCTACATAATTGTCTGGATAGTTAACCGTTAGCCTGTCTTTCAGATTAAACGTAGTGTCTTCGCTCATTTCATAGCTTTGAGCATCCTTGTCGGTGTCAACTTTCAGCTCTATTGGGTCGGTAACAGCTTTTACATTAACGTCGATAGTTTGCGTGCTTGTTGCAGCATTAACACCGGCTAGCTTTTCACCAAATTCATCCACCTCATAACTAGCAACCGACACTTCAGTTTTGAAATTTTCGTGGCGCTCAGCAGGTGGTTGCACCTGTAATCCTTCGTACTGCGCTTCAGTCAGGTAGTGGACACCGTTCGAAGTGTCTTCTGCAGGCAGGCCAATATCTAAATGCCAATCCAGTGGCTTCTTGTCTGTTTCATTATCGACAATAACAAAGTGAAATCCGCCGCTAGTGTCAGGTGATAAAACTGTGCCATCTGCCAGCTGTAGTTCAGGCGTAAAAGCAGCCGCCAACTCTCTGAATTCAAGGGTAATGGCGCCCAACAGTTCCGAGGTGCCATTATTCTCTGGGCCGGCACCATCGTCTTTTACTTTGGGCACATGAAGCCCCAAGGCTATGGACACATCCTCTGGCGTTTCCACGCTGTAGTCGTAAGTGCCTGTGCTTAATGAACCGTCGGGATCTATAGCAGTATCGTCTGGATAATTTCCACTTTCATCTGCAAATAATGGCTTATCTGTCACCGGTTTAACGGTAATATTCACCGTGCGCTCGTAACTGCCGCTAGCGGTGGTGACGGTATAGGTGTAGCTGTCATCTCCACGGTAGTCTTCGTGCGGCTCATAAGTGATGGTGCCGTCATTGCCAATGGTGACAGTACCGTGTTGCGGCCCTTCGCCAGATTTGATTTCCGTAGTGACCTGATTAACGTCTGCATTGCTAAAGCTGACAGAGCCGTCTTCATTTACCTCCAGATCACGATCACCCGTAGCGGGCGTATCATCCACTACTTCTACTTTGAACTTGAGGTCAACCGAGTCACCGTCACCATCGGTGGCGGTAATATCAAAGGGCAAAATAATGTTGTCGGCTGTTTCGCCATCAACATTCAGAATGTGATCCAGCGGGCCTTTTAAGGTGAACTCATAGCTAGGTGTACCATCTGAAGCTACTTTTAGCTCAATGGAGAAGATATCTTTGCTACCTGCTTTAGCTTCAACGGTGTGGCCATCTCCGCTAATTGTATAAGCTAACCCCGTAGTTCCAGACTTCAGATTTAAATCGCTTAGAGCCTGGATGTTACTATCGTTAAACGTGAGACCAATATCACCAACAGCATTCACAGCCCCATCGGCACCGAAGTCAATCGGTAGGTTTTTGCCAACGATTAGTTTGCCTGGATCACTTTCACTACCTGAAGCCAGATATCTTTCATCAACAATGGCGTTATCACTAACATAACCATCACCGCCCACCTCACTGCCATCAATCGTTGGGCCGTCGTCTTTGAACGTAAATTGACCACCTATATCAACACCATCAGATGTAGCAGTATCACCATCCCCATCCACAGCGGTGGCGTGAAGCTTTATGGCTCCTGACGCTATTTTTACTTCGTCATCAGGGTCAGTCGTATTCGGATGCTTCAATGAGCGGTTCTGAGTGAGGATTACTTCACCTCCGGCATTCAGACTAATCGTAAACGCCAGGTTTCCGCCTACATCGGTTCGGCCTTCCACTTCACCCGAGCCGTTGATGCTTAAAACAATGTCTTCCCCAGTGGCTGTGTCTGTCAGGCCAGTGCTTATCGCTGGATCAATATCCAGGTTGTATACCAATGCATCGGTACCAGCCTCGCCATCGGCTGCATAATCCGGAGCTTTGAAAGCACCCGCAAACGCGATTGCACTCGACGGCGTACCTAAAGAGGTTTCATCAACAATAACCTCTGGTGCGGTGAAACCTGCTTCCACTTCAATCGCTGGGCCATCATCCTTAAACACCAGTTTGTCGCCCAAGCTGATACTGGCACCGGCTTCATCGCCGTCGCCATCGGTCGCGGTAGCTTTTAGGCTTAGCGCGTCTTCAGCCAGACTGATTGTGTCATCATGGTCGTTTGTATCTGGATGACTAAGCGCGCGCGATTGGGTTAGGGTTACTTTGCCGGTGTTGCTTTCCACACTGGCGATAAACGCCAACTCTCCATCTGTGTCGGTACGGCCTTCCACTTCACCCGAGCCGTTGATGCTTAAAACAATCGCCTGCCCGGTGGCAGTGTCTGTCAAGCCAGTCACTATCGCTGGATCAATTTCCAAACTGTAGGCCAGCGCATCGGTGCTTGCCGCGCCATCTTCTCCATAATCCGGGGCTTTAAAGGCGCCCGCAAACGCGATCGCACTCGACGACGTACCTAAAGAGGTTTCATCAACAATAACCTCTGGTGCGGTGAAGCCTGCTTCCACTTCAATCGCTGGGCCATCATCCTTAAACACCAGTTTGTCACCCAGACTGATGCTCGCACTGTTTTCATCACCGTCACCATCGGTAGCAGTGGCTTTCAGCTTCAATGTGTTTTCGACAAGGCTCACCGCATCATCAGGATTGATTTTATCCGGATGTTTAAGTGCTCGCTCCTGAGTCAGGGTTACTTCGCCATTGGCACTATCTACACGCACCGTAAAGGCCAAGTCACCACTTTCGGTGTGGCCTTCAACCTCGCCCGGCGCGCTGATTGTCAGCTCAATCTTTTCGCCCGTTGCGGTATCAATCAAACCTGTTGCTAGCGTGGTGTCAATTTCAAAGCTATACACCAACTCGTTTGAGCTAGCAGCTCCGTCGGCACCGTATGCAGTGTCAAAAGCATCTGCAAAGCTCACCGCAGTAGACGGAACGCCTAACGTCGTTTCATCAACTTCAACAGAGTGAGCAACAGGTTCTTCGGAAACAATCGGTTCATCGTCAATAATATTGATTTTCAGGGCGCCATTTTGACTATTGTTACCCGCATCAAGCACCTCCAAATCAATCGAATCAAAACCGTTCAGATCGCCGCTTGAGCCCGGCTGTGCATTATCAAAACGGGTATCTAGCTCATAGCTATAGTTGAGTTCGCCACCAACGATGGTGCTATCAACTTCGTCCGGCGTAAAGCCGTTCAGGGTCAGCTTGCCGTAATCGGTATCGAGAACAATGGCCGTGTTTTCTAAATCAGCCAACTGGTTCAGGTTGAAAGTTTGGCCATGCACTTTGACACTAATCAAACCATCCAACGCTGTAACCGTAATCTCGCCCTCGACCGTTTTACTCTGCGTAGGGGTATCAGCTATTAACCCGGATTCATAAACCGTCGCATGGCCTGCGGTAACGATATCGCCTGGATCATCTGGGCCGTTTTCGTCTTTAGGTATTATTGCAGGGTCGCTATCGCTCACACCATTAATGGTAATAACCAAAGTGGCGTCATCAGCGCCACCTTGTCGGTCCGTCATGGTATAACTGAAGATGTCTTCTAGCGTTTCGCCGTCTTTCAGCGCGCGAACATCCGGGTTGGTCTTATCAGGAACATAGGTATAGCTGCCGTCTGCTTGCAGCTTTAAGGTGCCGTAGTCACCGATGATATCGGTATCGAGCCCACCTGCATTGGTGGGCTTGCTACCACCAGCAACTATGCCGGTAACGAAAAGTTGATCGCCATCCGGATCTGCATCATTTTTAAGCACCCCATTCCCAGGATTTACGACTAGAGCGGTATCTTCATCTGTGCTGCCACTGTCGCCCGCAGCCGTTGGAGCCGGGTTGGTTACTGTCCAGGTAAAACTATGCTGAGTGCTGTTTCCGGCAGGGTCGGAAACAGTGATCGTTACTTCATATGCCCCATTGCTTACATTGCCGGTCTGGCTGGCGGAGCTATGAATCCTTCCACTGATAACACCCGTGCCCGGGTCTATCATTAAGCCGCCAGGCAGGTTGGCCGCGCTGTAGATCAAATTGCCTCCGCTGTAGGCGTCGCTAAACTTCCCACTGAGATCAAGATTTATATGGTCAGCATCCTGGTCGTTTTGGGGGTCTAACGAGCCTGTAAGCAAAGGTGGAAGAGTATCTATCGGCTTTTCATCACGATCATTACTGCTATTGCCTACCGGGTCCGTGATGCTGGCCTCAACGGTTACTTTCCCCTGGCCCGGGCTAACCGGAACCTGCACACGTACGCCGTTATCGATATCTTCTTGGGTCACAGGGCGCTCAAGTAGCACACCACCATTTGGAGTCTTGACCTGCAGTAAGTCGCCCACCTTGACCGTTTCTTTATCCAAGGTAACTTTCGCTGGCACTTGGCCGCTGGAAATTTCCGACTCGCTGTAAATGCCCTCAGGGCCTGCACCTTCAAGTTCAATGCTAAGTATTGGTTTTGTTACTTCTACACGGTAAGGGCGCTCTGCATCAGCTGTAAGCGGCCCGTCTTCGTAATACTCACTAGTGACGATTGCTTCAACGGTTCTGTCTTGTACAAGCTCACTTCCGGGAACCTCCGTCTGCCAAGTCTTACCATCCGGATTCACCGTTGTCTCATAGACTTTTCCGTTTACGGTGATGGTCACCTTATCTCCGGGCCGGGCATCACCACCTACGGTGCCTGTCAGAGTAATCGTCTGTTCGGCTTCAGCGGCGCTGATAACGTCATCACCTGCAATCACATCAATAGAAATGCTCAGTTCTGGTCGATCACCGCCATAGCCCGGTTGATCGCCACCACCCGGCTCTTCATCACCATCGCCCGGTTGATCGCCATCGCCCGGCTGCTCATTTCCTCCGGGTTGTTCGCCGCCATCATCTGGCTCTTCATCACTATCTCCCGGTTGGTTGTCAGTGCCGCCCGAGAGATCAATCTCATCAAGGTACTCATCATTTCTATCAGTGTTTTTGCCGAGATGCTCATAGCGAAAGCCTTTCTCAAACTCCCTTTGTGGCAGGCTCAATCCAAGCGGCCGCAGCACTTCTTGGATGCGCGCAACGGTTACGGGTGTGAAGCCATCCGCTTCGATAATTTCGCCAATACGAACCAGCTGAACAAAACCATGTCCTTCTGGTGTGGCACTCTGGTATTGCGTAGGGCTCGCATCCGCCGGCGCCTGGTCTGAAGACTGCTGAGGCTGCACGCCTTCATTCTGCTCCATGAACTCACCACGCTGGTCGGCTGAGACTTGCTGCTCGCCCACAAACGTCAGTTGCTGGTTATTACCGAAGTCCAGATCAACGCGTGCGCCTTCTTCCATGATCAGCGTTTCATCAACGCCAAGTCGATCCCCCACGCTGAGTAGACGACGTTCGCCGTTCGCGTTCTCCGCCCAGGCCTGTCCGATCAGTGAAACAACAATTGCCAGAGTAGTCATAAGGACCTCACAAAGTAGCTATTCATGCAGCATTCGCGCATGTAAAGAATCTGGTTTAGCGTTCGCTCAAAGCATTGGCTTTGGCACGCAGTAAAGGCTTGAGCAGGTACGATAAAATGCTTTTCTTTCCGGTCATGATGTCGAGTTGAGCTGTCATTCCGGGAATAACGGAAAATTTCTGTGCGGAATCCGCGCCATTGGTGACGGCACGCACCAGATAAAAGGTGTTATCGCGCTCATCGGTAATGGTGTCGGCACTGATGTGCTGGAGCGTTGCGGAAATGCCCCCGTAAACAGAAAAATCGTAGGCATGCAGTTTGATAGTGGCTGGGAGCCCGGGGCGCAGGAAGGCAATATCTTTCGGCGCTATTTTGGCTTCGACAAGCAGGCGATCGTCACTGGGCACAATTTCAACGACTGCATTCCCGGGCTGAACCACCCCACCAATAGTATTCAGGAGTACCCGCTGAACTGTGCCGTTCACTGGCGAACGGATTTCAGAGAGCTTTACCTTGTCAGCCAGACCCGCAACACTCTTCTCCAGGCTGTTCAATTGGGAACTGGCATCACTAAGTTCCGCGCGCCACTGATTACGCGCACTAGACTCAATCTCTAGTAGTCGGGAGTCCGCTTCCTTGATGCTGGCCTTCACCTGCCTGACACGAGCCGCTGCTTGAAGCTGCTCACCGTCTGCGGCGGCCTGGTCTCGCTGCAAGCGCAGAACTTCTATTTCGGAAACAGCACCAGAGCCTAACAAGGGCCGAGTAGCCTGCAACTCCCGCGTCGACATGCGATAAGACTTCTCTGCCGCAGACAACCGCGCCTGAACTTCGCCCAGCTCTTGCTGCCGCTGGGCGCGCTGTTCCCGCGCGACAGAGAGCCGATCGCTCAGCTCTTTCAGACTGGCCTGGTAATAACCCTGCTCCTGGCGCAGAACCTGCTGTTGCTCGGAGGTTACAGCTTCGCTGAAGTTCAGTTGAAGCGGTTCGTTGTTGATCTGCGCCCGCAACCGCTCAACTTTCGCCGCCAATGCAAACGCCCGCACACTGCCTTCCTGATAGCTGGCAACAAAGCGGGTGGGATCTATGCGCACCAGAAGGTCGCCCTGCTTCACCATTGCGCCTTCCTCAACGAAAAGTTCTTCGATAACACCGCCATCCGCAGACTGTATGATCTGCAGTTGCCGCGACGGTATCACCTTGCCTTCCCCCCGGGTTACTTCATCTATGGGAGCAACCGCAGCCCAGATGATCAACCCGATGCATGTCAGCGCAATACCATATAGAAGGCTACGGGCACGGAGGGTGCTTTGCTGTTCCATTGCCTGGTCAGCATCGTCGGGCCATTGCCTTGAGTTGTTGCGAAACGCAGAGAAAAACGGCCGGAACAGGCGATCAATGAAGCCCCTGCCCCGGGCGCCTACAGCGTCGGCCAACTGCAAACGTTCAAACGCTTGTTGTTCAACGTGCTTCTGAACCGTTTTTTCTACAACGTCGGGTTTGCCTTTCATCTCGCCCCCCGCTGGATACTTCCTTGCTGAAGCGCCTGAAGCACGCTCTGTTTCGGGCCATCGGCAACGACTTTGCCGGCATCCATAACAATCAGTCGATCAACCAGATCCAGCAAGCCGGTGCGATGAGTTATCAACAACAACGTTTTGCCCTGGCCAAGCAGGCTCAGGCCTTTGCTAACATGGTTCTCCAACATGCTATCCATTGCACTGGTGGGCTCATCAAGCAACAAAATGCTGCTATCGGCCATGACGGCGCGCGCCACCGCAATAGTCTGACGCTGCCCACCGGACAAACGATTACCCCCCTCCCCGACGGGCATCGATAAACCATCGGCGTGATCACCCACCAAACCTTTCAGGCCGGAAATACTGATCGCCTGCATCAAACGTTCGTTGCTTGGGTGCTCTATGCCCAGTGTAATGTTGTCGTAGACAGTGCCACTGAGTAACTGAACGTCTTGAGGGATGTAACCGATATTGCGGCGGAGCTCTGTCGGATCTATCTGCCCTATATTCACGCCATCAATCAGGAGGCTGCCAGAGGTTGGCCGATACAAACCCAGAATGAGTTTTTCCAGTGTGCTCTTGCCGGAACCCACACGGCCAAGAATCCCCACTCGCTCGCCGGCCCGGATATGCAGTGAAACCTCAGACAAAGCGTTACGATCTTCGTCCGGGTACTGAAAGGAGACGTTGCGCAGTTCAATTTCACCTCGCAGCTTGCCCCGGCTGATAATTTGCTTTCCGGGGTCTCGGTCCTGCTCAGCATCCATGATCTGCTCAACAGATGACAGAGCGGTGGCCGCCTGGTAATACTGAGTCAATAGCGAGGCTGTTTGCGAAACAGGCGCCATGGCACGGGACGACAACATATAAGCTGCGATGAGCCCGCCCTGACTCAAATCACCACCTATCACCAGGTAAACACCGGTGATAATCATCACCACCGAGACAACCTGTTGTACCCAGGACGCACCCGCACCAACTGACATACCGAGCATGCGCTGCTTCCCCGAGCAGCCAGACAAAAACCGGGTGGACTGCTCCCAGGCACTTTGCATGCGGCTTGTGGCATTGAAGCTCTTGAGCGTGGGCGCAGCAACCAGGCTTTCAATTAAACCCGAATTTCGCTGGGCGCTGGCCTGGCTCATGGTTTCTGAAAGCTGGTGCATGGTCGCCTGTACCGAAAGGGCGTATAAAATAATCAGCGCTGCGCCAATCACCACGGGAATCATCATCAATGGCGAAATCAAGGCAATGATGATCACAAAAAGCAGAAAAAATGGCAGGTCGACAAGCGCAGTAACGGTCATCGAGCCGATGAACGAGCGCACGGATTCAAACGCCTGTACATTGGCTGCAAACGAGCCTACTGAAGGCGGCGCATGCTCGAGCCGGGCCCCCAGAATCGTCTCCATGATCCTGGCCGACACCTTAATATCGGCCCTGCTCGCCGCCAACTCCACAAACCAGCTGCGCAGCAACCGCAAAGCCAGGTCGGCACATATAATGAAAAGCGCACCCAGAGCGAGAACCCAGAGTGTATCCGTCGCGTGATTGGGAACCACTCTGTCATAGACGTTCATGACGAACAGCGGCATTGTCAGGGCGAACAGATTAATAAAGAAGGCCGCGATCAGGATATCTCGATACACCGGCCGGTTTGCCTTGATGACACTCCAGAACCAATGACCTTTATCTGTAGCAGCGGAGCCTGCACCTGTCTTATTCGGGTCCAGGCAAAAATCCGGGCGACAATACAGGGCGATCCCCGTATAGCTGTCTTTGAAGCTGTCCAGTTCCAGCTCCTGGGGTTGCATACCGAGTTCCGGCAACAGTACCTGAACTTTCTGCTTCTGAATGTCGATGCTTGTTAGCAGGCAAGCGCGGTTACCCTCCAACAAGACGACGCAGGGGAACAGCAGACGGTTAAGGCGACTCAAGGGCTGCCGTACCAGTGTCACCTTCATATCTACCCGCTCCGCGGCGCGGGCAAATACAGACGGCGACAGGCGCCCGTCCACTAATGGCAAACCTGAAACCAGCGCCTCGCGACTGGTCGCAGTGCCATTTTCAGCGGCCAGCCATAGCAGGCAAGCGCCTAAGGGGTCATCGGTCAGATCCATGACAGCCTTTCATGCCTATTTACGGGCATGAGTAACACGCACCTCAACACGGCGGTTCAATGCCCGGCCTTCGGCTGTGTCGTTGCTTGCATTGGGTTGATACGCACCTACGCCTGAGACCAGCATAACGGTATCCGTAACACCGCTATCAACAAGTGCATCCCGCACTGCTATTGCTCGGGCCAGAGATAGCTCACGATTCAGTGCATCAGTGCCGGTGCTGTCGGTATGACCCACAATATTGATGGACTTCACCGTTCCACGTTCCAGCAAACGCCGGGCAAACTGCTGCAGGCGAGCCATTGCCTCGGGTTTGAATTCGGCACTGCCGATATCGAACAGCGTATCGCTGCCCAGGTTCATGACCTCTTCGGTATCTGCCGTTTGCAGGTAGCGATCGAAGCTTGCGGCGCCGTCATCGGGCAGCGTGCAGTAACGACTGGAGCCAGGGTTAACCGACTGATTGATGTCACCAAGATCTGGAAGCTCTTCACTACCGACGGCGAGGGTATCCAGCAGCCGCCCCATACTGTGAAGTGTTTTCAGGCGGTTGATTTCCAGGTCGTATGCCCCGTTGATATAGGCACGCTCCGCCTGGAAAAACTCGTTTTCAGAGTCGAGTACGTCCAGCAACGAACGACGCCCGATATCAAACTGCTCACGGTAGGCAGCCAATACTCCCTCTGCTTTTTCACGATGGTTCGCTAAAGACGAGAGTTTTACCTGAAGATTAAGTACGTCGCTGTGCGCAATAGTTGCTGTCTGGCGCAAATCAACGCAGGTTTTGTCCCTCAGACTTTCAGCCTGACTGATACGACGGTCTGCCGCACGCTCGGCTGCACGGTCACTTCCGCCGCGATACAGATTGTATCGGGCACGCAACTCGATCACCGTTTCGCCGCCATAAGAGTCCGGGTCTGTACGCGCATCGAAGCTATTATTATTTTTATAGGTACCATGGCGCGCCCCTAGCTCAAACGTGGGGTAACGGCCTGCTTTGGCCTCACCGTAAGATGCGTCGGCTGCCTGAATATCCTCAAACGCAGCAAACAATGCCGGATTATTGGCATACACCGCGGTAAGAACCTGCCGCAGCTCCTCCGGTATGGCTTGCACCTCCACTTCGTAAGGGTCCAGATGTTCCGCCGGGAAGCGACCAACCAAACGCTGGAAGCGAGCTGTAACACTTTGCAGGTTTGCAACCTCGGTCATTAGATTAGAGCGGGCCAGGGACAAACGCCCATCAATCTGTTTCAGGTCAGCACGATTGCTGATGCCTCGACCAACGCGGTCACTCACGTGACGCTGCACCCGTTGGTGATTTGCAACGTTTTGCTGCGCAAGAGTTACCAGCTCCCTGTGCCGGAGAACACTCAGATAGACTTCACTGGACTCAAACGCCTTGGTTTCAGCTTCGTCGAGGAGTTCGTAATAACGGGCACGACTGGTGTGCTCCGCCCTCGCTACAGCGTTACGTACCCGAAAACCATCAAACAGCATTTGCGTGAGCGACACTTCAGCATAGTTGCGGTTATAGCTACCCCGACCATCGTACTCCCGGTCTGCAAGGCCTCCGGAAGCGCTCAGATCAAGAGATGGCAGGTAACCGCCAAAAGCCTCTCGCTGGTCATGGATGGAGGCCTGAAATGCATGCAGCCTGACCTGTAATTCAGGATTGTTCTTCAGCGCTTCCTGCACAACGCCCAACAAGTCGTCTTGTGGCTTTTCTGCTGCAGCAATAGTTGCGGTAAAACTCAAAGAGTACGCAAAGGCAAGCTTGGCGGCGAAGGGTATTCTGGCCATAAAATCCTCTAAACAATCCGCTCAGGCTATGCGCTTTGCCACGGATAGGGTCGTTAGGCTGGTTTGGGGTTAAAAGCGCGCACTCATCGGGCAATGAACTACCACTGAAAGCATGGAGCAGGCTGAATCTGGCCGTATTTCATCCGGAAAAATGCGAACGTTGAAAAACACCTGGCGACCATAACAGCGTTAAAAAAGAGAACCTTTGGACGCACGACAAAACCTGTGCCCGAGAGAAATATCTTTGCCCGTGATACAAGGCATGCAGAAGAAGGGTCAGTAAATTCGCCTATTTTTAAACGATTTCAACACTTTGTAACAAGCACTGAGTATTCTGTGCTGATAAAATCCCGTACAGAATCAACTTTTAAAAACAACAGAATAGAAAGTAAAAGGGCAAAGATGGGGGAGTTGACAAACAGGCGAGTATTGATTGTTGAAGATGAAGAGGCAGATCGCATGCTGATTTCCGCCTACCTTCACCGGCAAGGTTGCCAGCTGTTCTATGCAAATGACGGCATTGAGGGCATAGAACAAGCACGTGTACGCCAACCTGACCTCATTCTGATGGACTCTGAAATGCCTGAGTGTAATGGCCGTGATGCCTGCAAAATCATCACTCAGGATCCAAGAACCAGGGACATTCCGGTTATTTTCATCTCGGGCATGACATCGTCGGAGCAGCGGGTTCAGGGACTTCTCGCCGGCGCAGCTGACTATATAAACAAGCCCTTTGATTTTAACGAGGTTAAATTACGACTGGGCATTCACCTGAGGAACCGCCAGCGCTCAAAAGACGGCGAACAAGAGCCAAAACCGGACTCGCCCCCGGCGAACAGCCTGCATACAATCCTGTTCTACTCTGCACGCACTCACCTTCTGAGGTCACTGTCTTCAACGCTACCAATGCAAGAACTGGAAAAACTGACAGGCACGAACAGCAAAAAGCTCAATATGGCATTCAAGATTTGTGCAGGCACAACAGTCTACGAATACCTCCGGGAAGAGCGGATGAAGGAAGCCAGGGGTTTACTGCAAAAAACCCGGCTCACCGTGCAGGACATCGCATGCCAGGTTGGCTTTAAGGACAGCACCAATTTTTCCACCGCGTTCAAGGAGCGCTTCGGGTTGTCGCCCAGAGAGTTTCGCCAGAAACACAACTGATCTCAGAGGCAATTTTGATATATCGCATGTGGAAATCTGTGTTCAAAGTCGTCATCGCCACGTTCGTCGTTATGATCACGTCGCACGCTTTAGCCGATGCTCCTGCCGTTGCGGCTATAGACCTTGCCAAATCTCCAGATGATCAGGAACTCACAGGCTCCATGTTAGCCATTCCCGGAAACCGGAATGTGCAACGTCTGGACGATGCCCTGAAATTCACCGACTGGATCCGTCCAGGCGAAGGTACACTCAGTGCACCGCGGGAACATACAACGATCTGGTTAAAAACCACTTTATATAACAGTAGCGACCAGGCACTGGTCCGCTGGCTCGTACTGGAACCCTGGAGAATGAATCAGGTAGACGCCTTCTTTCTCAATCCCGACGATCAGCAACTCATCTGGCAGAATACAACCGGGCTGGCCACGCCTTTGCAGGACCGCAGTATCGGTAATGGAAAAACTGTAATTCCGGTAAAACTCAATGCCGGTGAAGCCGAAACACTGTTTTTGCGAATCTCTAGCGACAGCCTTCCCTTCATCAGCATAAAAAGCTGGGACCCGGTTGCGTACACCCAGAACATCAATGAAAAGCGGATCTATCAGATCGCTCTTTTTTCGGGCATCGTAACACTGCTGGCCGTTTTGGCGCTCAAGCTTAATGCCAGCCTGCTCATCACCGGTATATGGTTACTGATTGCCTTCATCTTTGAAGCAGAGAAGGACGGTTTTTTCAGTCTCTACCTCCTGAGTTCCCTTGAACAGTATTCAGTCAATCTGAGGTTCTCTGCATGGGTATTTACAGAACAACTGTTCCTGACGACTTCCATATTCCTGCTGGGGCTGAATAGCTACCGGCGCTGGCAGAGGTTCCTGGCTATAACAGCTATCTCTGCGCTGGTCATGGCCGGCCTCACGTTTATCCTGGACGGTGTCAGCATCCGGAATCTGGGCATTATGGTCACCGGCCTGTACGCTGCAAGCTGGCTTTTCATGATCCGCCCCGCCCTTCAAGCCCAACGCATGGGGCAAATAACGATACTACTTCTGCTCTTTATTTACTGGGTAGTGTCATCCTTTCTGCTGCTCGGCTACACCTTCAATTTCTATTACACCACGCACTTCGTGAGTGCGCGGATTTACATAGAAATCTTTATCATTCTGTCACTGATACTCGTATACAACTGGCAGCAGAAACGGCAGCTCCAGGCGGCAGAAACAGCGCTCAGGGCAAAAGAATCGGAAAGCCGTAAGATTCTGGAGCAAGCGGTCAAAAGTCGTACCGAAGAACTGAACAGCGCCCTCGAAACGGCCAGAAAAGCCAACACCGCAAAAGTGAACTTTCTGGGACAGGTAACCCATGATTTAAGATCACCGCTGACCGCCATACTGGGCTATGCGCAGCTTCAGGCTTCTGACGCAATAGATAGCCAGAAAGCCAATCAGGTCATTCAGGACAGAGCCCTGTACATGAAAGACCTGGTAGATGGCCTGGTGGATTATGCAAAAGACGTCACAACACATCACGATGAATCAAGGGATGTCTATGTGATTGCGTTTATCGATAATCTGGTAAACCAGGCCCATATTATTGCCGGCAAGCAAGATAACGATTTCCAGTTCAACATCGAGACCGAACTGCCAACAATCGCCCGGTGCAACAGCACCCAACTGCAACGAATTTTACTCAACCTGCTGGACAACGCCGCCAAATACACCGACAAGGGTAAAATTTTCTTTTCCGTTGCTTTCGACAACAATCAGGACGGTGAACCTTCGCTTATTTTCCGGATCACTGATACCGGCCGTGGTATACCCCAGCACCAGCTTGAAAAAATATACACTCCCTTTTATCAGGGCTCCGAAAGTAACCCGGGAGCCGGCTTGGGGCTGGCCATATGCATTGAGCTGGCTGAAAATCTTGGGGGCAAACTGCACATTGAAAGTGAACCTGGCAAGGGAACCACCGCAACCTGCACCATTCCCTATATTGCCGGAGATGAGCAGCTGGTTACCCCCTCGCTGCCAGCAGTAACCGAGTTTCTGCCGGTTTTCGATGCCCAGGGTCAAAAAGCCTGGGTTGTGGAGGATTCGCTACAGATTCGCGAACTGCTGGACGACGAGCTCAATGATATGGGATTCGAAGTTGAGCTTTTCACTACAGCGGAGATGTTTGTGGATGCAGCAGCGCGCTGCGACGATGCGCCCGCCATCATCGTGACAGACTATCAGCTTCCTGGTGCTTCCGGTGCCGAGGTTCTGCGCGTTACACGTTCCCGGTGGCCGGACGTGCCAGCTATCCTGCTATCTGCGACACAGAGCAGCAACCCACATCCGGAGGATAAAGCCTCAGCAGGCTTCAGCGCATATCTGTCCAAACCTGTCGACTTGCAGGAACTGCGACTTGTTCTTGCGGAGGCCTGCAATTTGCGCTTCACAGATAGAAGCATATGAGAAGATCAGCTGTTACAGTGCATAAGGAATTTTCTGATCAGTCAATAATAAATTAAAGAGACTCCTCTATGCGTCGCCCGGTCAAAGCGGATCTTATGCCCTGGATCGCCCGCGCACTTTCCAGCCCGTACCGATATGCTCTGCAACGATCAGTTCACAAAGCCCGGGCAAGGCTTCGGGGAGAGAGCGATCTTGTTCGGGTTTTCGTAAATCCCCGAGACCCTTTTGGGCTCCCCCTGTTGCAGGCACTTGCTCGACTGCAGGAGCACTTCCAGGTGCGTTTTCAACTCCATACTGTCTGGCAGCTGGATAACGAGATGTACCCCGAACCAGCGCTGTGGGCCTCGTGGGCTCAGGAGGACGCCATACTGATTGCCAAACGGTATAACTTCACGCCACCTGACCGGCCAACGCCGCCTTCGGAAACTGAACTCAAGTCCGCCGCAGCCCGACTGCTTCGTGCCGAACAAGCCAACGAAGGGATCAACACCCCTGCCCTCATATTGGCAGATCTCTGGCAACAGGATTCCCGGAACGAGCCAGATCCGGAACCTGAAGATCTTCCCGGTCAAACCCTGTTCGGGAATGAAAAATTGCTCCGCCGGCTCGGCCACTATCAGGGCAGCATGATCTGGTATCTTGGCGAGTGGTTCTGGGGCGTGGACCGGCTGGATCATCTTGAACGAAGCCTCATCGGTCAGGGACTGAACCGGGACGTCTCTGAAGCCATCACATATACACGAACCTGGACTGATTTGACGAATGCCGCCACCAGACTACCCGATGGCCATCCGGCCACCGAGACCATGCTGGAAGTGTTTTTCTCCATCCGCAGCCCATACTCCTACCTGGGCCTGGAACGGGCGGTCCAGCTGGCAGACGCCTGGAATATACCTCTGCGCCTGAGGCCAGTGCTCCCGATGGTGATGCGCGGGCAATCGGTACCTGATGCAAAAAAATGGTACATATTCCACGACACAAAAAGAGAGGCACATAAGCTGGGAATCCCCTACGGCTTTGTCGCTGACCCTCTCGGGCCTGGAGTGGAAAGGTGTTATGCCCTGTTTGAATACGCCCGTTCCCTGGGCCTTGAAATTGAATACATGCGTAGCTATGCCCGGGCTGTCAACGCCGAAGGCATCCGCTCGGAGACAGATGAGGGCCTGAAAGTCATCGTAGAGCGCGCTGGATTAAAATGGCAGAAGGCAAAGACTCTGCTAAGGGACCAGAGCTGGCGTGAGTGGGCAGAATTAAACCGCAAGGCGATGTATGACTGTGGGCTCTGGGGTGTTCCGAGCTTCCGGTATGGAACCGTCAGTTGCTGGGGCCAGGACAGGCTCTGGATAATTGAGGAGGCAATCAAAAAAAGGTGGAGACCAGCTCCACCCAAGAGGTTTACGACCCAACCAACAATACAAAGGTTACATAGCGCCAAGTCTGCATTTAAGGCAAATCGCTCTGTAACTCATAACCTACAGACATGAGAACCGGTAAATGGTTCCTTCAGAAAACTGCTCAACTCCGCCATTTATTACACCGAACATTATAAAGAGTCCGAACCGGACCTGAAAATACTTTGTAACAAATCCACAGCTGCCTGTGTCTACATGGCACAGGCAGCAGCAAACCTTGCGCTGCGGCCAATCACCAAAACTGCAAAAGGAATATATCCATGAACAAGTTCACCCTGATTCTGGCAGCTGTTGTAATGGCGTTCTCCACAACCACCGCATTTGCTATGGACGGACAGGCAGACCGTACAAACGAAGCAGGGAGCTACCCGGCAAAAACTGCTGACACCCCAGCGAATGTGAGGGGCTCAGCGCAGTAATCCAGCCAGAAGCTGCAACACCAGTAAATGCCCTGCTGGCATCACCAGACAGAATCCTGCAGGCTACAAGCAGCCGGAGGTGACCGGCAAGGGCAACTTTCCTGATCTTAAATTCCGACTATAACGAATGAGGGTTTCCAATGACCTGCACCCTGTCCGGCGAAAGAAAAGCAACGATGATCGCAGCCCTTGCCGGCGGCTGGGTTGCAGATGCAGCCAGTCTCGGTTTGCACTGGCTGTACGACAGCCGGCGCATCCATGAAGTTGGCGGCGCGTCACCGGAATTTCTGACACCTAAGGCAGACTATTTCAAAGGCGGATTCGGCTACTTCGCACATGAAGGCAAACAGTCTGGTGATATCAGCCACTATGGTGCAGCCACAGGGGTTCTGACCGACAGCCTGCTGGCTCATAACGGCACTCTGGATATCCGCGATTACCAGCAACGCTTTCAGGCGTTTTTCGGGCCAGGTGGCCGCTGGCAGGGCTATATCGACAAACCCACCCGGGGCACACTGGAAAACCTGGGCACCATCAAACAGAAAGATATCGACCATAACCAGCTGGCAGAAAGTGGTGCCGACGATATGCAACTGCCCGCAATATCCAAACTACCGCCACTGGTGGCGAGCTATTACGGCAGTAACAACCTGCTGAAGGTCACAGAAGCAGCTGTCCGGGTAACCAATCACAACGACGAAGCCGTGGCCTGGGCGAAATGCACGGCGCGCCTTCTGGAACAACTTTACCGGGGCAACCCCATGCCAGTAGCTCTGGACGCTGGCACAGCTGAAGCACCGGCCCGGAATAACCTCACCAAAGCCCGTACCGGCACGGTTCTGGACGCCCCGGGCGCGGGCGACACCTTCGGCCGCACCTGTAGTCTGGGTGAAGCCATGCCAGTGATCTTTCATATCCTGAGCCATGCCAGCAGCTACACGGAAGCAGTTCGTACGAATATTCAATGCGGGGGCGATTCCTGTGGGAGGGCCTGGGTCATCGGGCCGGCCATGGCGGCACTTTACGGCGTCGGCGGTGAGCGCGGCATTCCTTTGAGCTGGCTGGCACGGCTTAGGGACGCCCCTGCAATCATCACCAGTATTGAATCACTCGCTGAAAACATATGAGGGACGATACGAACCCAAAGGTCCGGCTAAACCGTTTTCCTGATAGAATTGGCTGCTCAAACGATCCGTTCAAACAAAACGTTGTTCAGGCCACAGGCGTTCCTGTGTGATGAAACCAGGTACGGATCCAGATTTGGGTGCTGCAACCTGTAGCACTGTTTTAGTACCGGGATCCGAAAACAGGCACGGCTGAGCAACAAATGATCAAAGACACATCTTCCGAATACATGGGCAATCTCTCCGCAATACCCGGGAAATCCGGCGCCGAACCATCCAGGCGTTTCTGCGTTGCGCCGATGATGGATTGGACAACACCACAATACCGCTATCTCGCCCGCCTGCTTAGCCGGCACACCCTGCTCTATACCGAAATGGTCACCACAGGTGCTCTGATCCACGGCGATACCGGACGTTTTTTGCACCACCACCCCGCCGAATACCCTCTGGCACTCCAGCTTGGCGGCAGTGACTCAGGTGAACTGGCCCATTGCGCCCGACTGGCAGAGCAGTTTGGCTTCAGTGAGGTAAACCTTAACGTTGGTTGCCCCAGCGACCGGGTTCAGAACAATATGATTGGCGCCTGTCTTATGGCGCATCCAGATAAAGTGGCAGAGGGGGTGCGCGCAATGATTGACGCCACCAGTCTTCCGGTCACAGTCAAACACCGCATCGGTATCAATGGCAGGGAGTCCTGGGAAGATCTTTGCGAGTTCATTGAAAAAGTCAGTGCTGCAGGCTGTCGTACATTTATTGTGCACGCACGTATCGCCGTTCTTGAGGGCCTGAGCCCGAAAGAAAACCGGGATGTACCTCCGTTAAAATACGATTGGGTGTACCGGCTGAAACAGAAATACCCTCATCTTGAAATTGTTATCAACGGTGGCATCAAAACCTTCACAGAGTGCCATGAGCACCTGAAACACACAGATGGCGTAATGCTGGGCCGCGAGGCCTATCACAATCCCTGGCTTCTCGCTGGAGTTGATCCAGAGTTCTTTGGTGCCGGAGCTCCTGTTGCTTCCCGGCACGAGGCACTCCGGGCCATGTATCCGTTTATACAGAGCGAACTTGAACGCGGCGTATTCCTCAACAATATATCCAGGCATGTGCTGGGGCTTTTCCACGGCGTCCCCGGCGGCCGTCAGTTCCGTCGCTATCTCAGTGAAAACGCTCACAAATCCGGTGCTGGCCTGGAAGTTATTCAGACGGCACTGGAAAAGGTCCATGAGACTGAACACTCTGTGGGAACGGATGCGACCGCCAACGCCTGACCCGGGTCTTAACACACCATTGCCAGAACCTTACTTATTGCTGTCTTGTTCCTGTCTTTGCAGCCCGTTATTGTAGAAGTACAACCCGCATCCTGGATCTGGATGTGCTGATAAAAATATCAACCCGGACGACATTACGAATGGCCAACAAGCTCGACCAATTGAAAACCATGACCACAGTAGTGGCGGATACTGGCGATATTGACGCGATTGCTCAGTGGCGCCCGCAGGATGCAACAACAAACCCCTCGCTCTTGCTGAAAGCTGCCGCATCCGATGCCTACCGCCCTATGCTGGATAAAGCTGTCTCGATTGCGCGCAAGCAAGGCGGCTCTGACGCCGAACAGTTAACCCTGGCAACCGATATGCTGGCAGTACTGGCGGGCAAAGAGATACTCGGCCTGATACCCGGTGTGGTTTCGACAGAGGTTGATGCGCGGCTGTCATTTGATACCGAAGCCACACTCAAGCGTGCCCGCCGCATTGTGGAACTCTATGACCAGCAGGGCGTGGATACCCACCGGGTCCTGATAAAAATTGCGTCAACCTGGGAAGGCATTCGTGCTGCAGAGATACTTGAACAGGAAGGCATCCGTTGCAACCTCACGCTTCTGTTCTCATTTGTACAGGCAGCTGCCTGCGCCCAGGCCGGGGCTTTCCTGATTTCGCCGTTCGTGGGTCGCATACTCGACTGGCACCTTGCCAGTAGCGGACGGGACCATTTCCCTGCCGCCGAAGACCCTGGCGTACTTTCAGTTGCCCGGATATACAGCTATTACAAGGCTAATGGTTTCAATACGGTTGTAATGGGTGCCAGCTTCCGCAATACAGGGGAAATCGAAATGCTGGCGGGCTGTGACCGGCTCACCATCAGCCCTGCATTGCTGCAGGAACTGAAAAACGATAACGGCACTCTGGAGCAGAAGCTCTCACCGGTCGGAGCCAGCTCATCAGATGGGTTCGGGTTTCTGGACGAGAAGCGGTTTCGCTGGGAATCCAACGAAGATGCCATGGCCACGGAAAAGCTGGCAGACGGCATTCGCCGCTTCACTGCAGACCAGATTGAACTGGAAAACCAGGTCCGGCAACTGGCTGATAAGGCAATCTGAGGGTCACCGTGCTTTCAACGCACTCTCAATACACATTCACCACATCCAAATGATTGTGACAGATTATGATTGAAAGCCTGAAAAAACTGTTTAGCGCACCGGAAACGGCGCATCATAAACCCGATGCTCACCAACTTGCGATCGCCGCAACAGCGTTAATGGTTCAGCTTTCAAGAGTTGACCACGACGAGGACGAGCGAGAGCTGCAGGCTATCGTGGACTGTGCGATCAAAGCACATCAGGTAACACGGGAAGAGGCTGAAGCTATTCTCGCTGACGCTCTGGCGCAGGCGGAGGATGCCACCTCTCTGTACGAGTTTACCGGGCAGATCAATGAGCATCTGGATCAGGAAGGCAAACAGTCGCTGCTGGAAAGCATATGGCATGTTGCGCTGGCAGATGACCGTATCGATAAATACGAAGAACATCTTATTCGCCGTATGGCAGACCTGCTGCATCTTAACCATCGGGAGTTCATACAGGCACGACACAAGGCAGAGAGCGCACGCTCCTAGCCCGCATATGACAAAGGAGTTCGCATGCTAGCTATCCTCCACCCCAACACCCCTATGGACAGTGAAGCCTACCGCCAGACGATGCACTTTCTGGAGAACCTGCCAGGTGTATCAGTTCGGGTCCATGAGATTCAGGGCGTAAGCCAGAGGCTGACAGAGATCTACCTGCTCGGGGACACCAAGCCGCTCGACAAGGAAGAAATCGAAGCCCTGCCAGCTGTTGAACGCGCCATCCGGATATCCGATGACTACCGGATTCTGGGGCGTCACAAAGATGATAAGCGCCAGACAGGTTTCCAGTATAACGGCGTGGATTTTAACCAGTCCAACCTCAACATTTTTGCCGGGCTATGTGCTGTGGATGTTCCAGAGCATGTCGAAATGATGTTGAAAGCCCTTGAGGATAACGGCCAGGTCTGCACCCGTATGGGCGCCTACAAGCCTCGCACCAATCCATACTCCTTCCAGGGGCACGGCAAAGGTTGCCTGCCATGGGTATTTGAAAAAGCCGGTAAACACGGCATCAAGGTGGTTGCCATGGAAATCACCCATGAAAGCCATATTGAAGAAATCGATACCTGCCTCGAAAAACTTGGGCGGCCGACTGGTGTCATGCTTCAGGTAGGCACCCGGAATACCCAGAACTTCGAGTTGCTGAAAGCAATCGGCCGGCAAAGCACTTATCCGGTTCTGCTCAAGCGAGGATTCGGCATTACCCTGAACGAATCCCTCAACGCGGCGGAATACCTGGCCAGCGAAGGCAATGCAAATGTAATTTTCTGCCTGCGCGGAATGAAAACCGAAGCGGGTCAGCCTCACCGTAACATGGTGGACTTCGCTCATGTTCCGGCCGTTAAAAGGCTGACCCGTATGCCCGTCTGCGTCGATCCGTCTCACTCTGTAGGGACCCGGGAGAAGTCGCCAGACGGCATTCTGGATGTGATGCACGCCACGGCACAGGGCGTAATTGCAGGGGCAAACATGGTTCTGGTGGACTTCCACCCCAAACCGGAAAAAGCACTTGTAGACGGACCCCAGGCGCTTCTTATGAACGAGTTGCCCGCATACCTTGAAGATATACAGCTTTGCCACGATACCTGGATAAAACGCCAGGCCATTTACCAGCGTCTGAAAGGTGAAACAGCGGAATGATCGTCTACGGACACCGGGGGGCTAAAGGTGAAGCCCCAGAAAACACACTACCCGGCTTCAGGCACGCCTACCGGCAGGGTGTTCGGCATTTCGAGCTGGATCTGGTTCTGTCAAAAGACGGTAAACCTGTGCTGGTACATGATCTGACGACCGACCGCACCACAGGCCAGAAAGGCAACGTATATCAGTATACGGCAGCGGAGCTTGCTGCCATGGACGCCCGGCGCAACACAACTCCATGGCGGGAAAAAACCGGTATTCCCACGCTGGAAGACTTGCTGGACCAGTTCGATGGTATTGAACACCTCCAGCTGGAAGTGAAGAAGGATAATCGAGCCAGGCTGAATATTCTTTGTAACCGGTTAACGGAGATCATCCAGCACCGGAACCTCTTCCAGACGGCAGTGATTACGTCGACAGATGCATGGTTTCTGAAAGAAATACGGAGAAGGAATAAACGTATTCGCACAGGACTGGTGGCGGAGCGCCGGTTCCCAAGGCCACTCGGTGTCGCAGTGCGACTGGGTTGTGACTACCTGTGCATCAACTGGAAACTGTGTTCGCCGGCGCTTGTGGAGAGTGCGCGCAGGAGAGGAATACATGTCTCCTGCTGGACCGTTAACCGCATCCAGGACATGCTTCAGCTCGAAACCATGGGCGTTGACAGTATCATCACAGACTACCCCACAAGCACGCGCATGTTCTTTGACAACCGCGCACGCTCCTGCCTGGCACTGACAGACTGCCAGAACAGAACAGCAGCGGATAAGGATACCCTACCCGCCAACTGACTCTGAACCGGTCAGAAGATCCGGTTCAGACCATTCAGCGCAGCTACCCGATAAGCTTCCGCCATGGTCGGGTAGTTAAAGGTTGTGTTGATGAAATAATCCAGAGAGTTAGCTTCACCCTCCTGGTTCATGATCGCCTGGCCAATGTGAACAATCTCGGCTGCCTGGTCCCCGAAACAGTGTATACCCAGAATCTGCTTGGTTTCACGATGGAACAGGATTTTCAGCATACCAACAGCCTCGCCGGTAATCTGCGCCCGGGCCAGATGTTTGAAAAACGCCTGCCCGACTTCATAGGGTACCTTGGCTTCTGTCAGCTCTCGCTCGGTTTTACCGACCGAGCTGATCTCGGGAATCGTATAGATACCTGTGGGCACATCTGAAACAAACCGGAAATACTCGTCATCCACAATATCTGACGAAGCAGAACGGCCCTGATCGTAAGCTGCACTTGCAAGACTTGGCCAGCCAATAACATCACCGGCAGCGTAGATGTTTTCAACCTCTGTACGGTAATGCTCATCAACCGCAAGCTGGCCCCGACTGTTAGGCGTCAGGCCCACGTTCTCAAGCCCCAGGTTATCGGTATTGCCGCTCCGGCCATTGCACCAGAGAAATGCATCTGCGCGAATTTTCTTGCCCGACTGCAGCGACAGAACCACCCCATGATCGTCACCGTCTACCGATTCATACTGCTCATTGTGACGCACCAGCACGCCATTGTTGCGCAGGTGGTAGCTCAGAGCATCCGATATCTCGTCATCAAGGAATGACAAGAGGCGACTACCCGGGTTGATCAGATCTACCTTTACGCCAAGACCCGCAAAGATTGATGCGTATTCTGAACCGATAACTCCGGCACCGTAAATAATCAGCGTGCGCGGTGTGTGGGACAGATTAAGGATAGTGTCCGAGTTGTAGATTCTGTGATGGCGAAAATCCAGGTCTGGCGGCAGATACGGGCGTGAGCCGGTCGCAATCACTACCTGTTTGAAATGCAGTGTCTCGACAGACTTGTTACCACGGACTTCGAGCCGGCTATTATCGAGAAACGAAGCACGCCCGTTGATTAAATCTACACGATTACGGGAATAGAACTGGGTTCGCAGTTTTACCTGTTTACCAATAACCTTCTGTGCGTTTTGCAGCACCCGGGGGAACGAGAACCAACGAGGCTCTCCGATATCCCGGAACATCTGATTGGTATTGAAGGTTATGATCTGTTTGACCGAGTGACGTAAAGCCTTGGAAGGAATCGTACCCCAATGGGTGCAGTTACCACCCACAGTGGGCTTGTCTTCAACGATAGCAACACGCTTGCCATGCTTCGTCGCGTTCATTGCTGCACCTTCACCTGAGGGTCCAGCACCGATAACGACGATGTCATAATGATGTTCTGCCATGCGCGCGGTGACTCCTTATCTACGTCGTGAAAAAGTAATTATGATTATTTGATCTTGGCCAGCGTTTACTGCTTGCGCTTTGTTCTGGTCGCATCATAGGCCAGCTCTTCGGGTGCAGCGGCCTGAGAGGCTACACGCTGGTTCTCCTCTTCACACTTCTGGGTGTTGCCACCACAAATATCACAAGAAGAACTGATGCCAAGCGCACCGATCCCACCGCAAGTGCCACTGATCGGCTTGCGACCAAAAATCACGCCAACAGACATGCCGGCTACGAGTATAACCACAATCAGAAAAACCAGAAGAAAAGTACCCATATTGCCCTCCCCTTACTGAGTAACGTACGACGAAAATGCCGGAGTCTGATGTACCTCAAACCCTTTTTTCGTCCGGATAATAAAATAGGCGGGAATATTCTCCCGTGTTGCGAGCACACTTGCCCGCTCGTAACCCATTACAGTGAAGCCGGTCGCCAGTGCATCAGCTGTCATGCTGTCATCTGCAATAACGGTCACAGAAGCCAGGTGATGTTTTATTGGCTGCCCTGTCTCAGGATCTATTGTATGGGAGAAGCGCCGGCCGTCCGATTCGTAATAGTTACGATAGTCCCCAGAGGTTGCCATCGCCCGGGACGGCAGAGAAACAATACGGCTTATCGTATGCTCTGCACCTTCCACCGGCTGCTCAATGGCAAGCCGCCATACGCTGCCATCGGGCTTTTGCCCGTGAGTGCGTATCTCCCCGCCTATTTCAACAAGATAAGCTTCAACGCCCACACTGTCGAGATAACGGGCAACAACATCTACGCCGTAACCTTTTGCAATAGCTGAAAGATCAATGTATTGGGGCATCGCGGCCTTTACCGCAGGTGGATCTGCCCGAAACGCCAGTTGTTCGTAACCGGTAGCAGCCAAAACGCGCTCCAGCTCTTCTTTAGAAGGAACCTTTTCAGGCCTCGCTTCCGGTCCGAAGCCCCAGAGATTGACCACCGGCCCGATGGTTACGTCGAAGGCTCCGTCGGTAAACCGTGAGATCTCGTCGGCCTTGGCCAGCACTTCAAAAAGACCTTCAGACACCGGAATCCAGTCGGACTGATCTTCGCTGCGATTCAGTTTTGACAGTTCCGAATCCTCCCTCCATGTCGACATGGAGGCATCGACCCTTTCAAGTGCCTCATCAATGCCTTTTGCAAGAACCTCAAGCTTCTCGTGATCCTCCGGCAAGACAACACTTATATGATAGGTAGTACCAAATACCGGGCCTGAGATTTCCCAGACCTTTTCTTCTGGCTGAAACGAGCAACCCGCCAGGGCCGCCAGCGCCAGCATCACAAAGATGCTGGCAAAGGCCGCCCTGACGGGTTGAAGCATGCGGAATGTCATCTGAAAGGTTTAACCTCCGAAGTCATCCAGCATGATGTTTTCGTCCTCAACACCCATATCCTTCAGCATCTTGATTACAGACGCATTCATGATAGGAGGCCCGCACATGTAGAACTCACAGTCTTCAGGAGCAGGATGATCCTTCAGGTAGTTCTCGTAGAGTACGTTATGGATAAAGCCCGTAGGGCCTTCCCAGTTGTCCTCAGGCTGCGCGTCAGACAGGGCAACGTGCCATTCGAAATTTTCATTCTCTCTGGCTAACATGTCGAAATCTTCCACGTAGAACATCTCGCGGACACTTCGGGCACCATACCAGAAGCTGATTTTACGCTTGGAGTTCAGACGTTTCAGCTGGTCAAAGATATGGGAGCGCATGGGTGCCATGCCGGCACCACCACCGATGAATACCATTTCCGCCTCGGTTTTCTTGGCAAAAAACTCACCGAATGGCCCCATAACCGTAACCTTGTCACCAGGCTTCAGGTTGAACACGTAGCTGGACATAATGCCCGGCAGGTGATCAGTACCTGGAGGTGGCGTAGCGATACGGATATTGAACTTGAGAAGACCCCTCTCTTCCGGATAGTTCGCCATTGAGTAGGCACGGATGGTGTCTTCTTTATTGATCGCCTTGTAGCGCCAGATATCAAGCTTGTCCCAGTCGCCGTGAAACTCCTTCTCGATATCAAAATCCTTGAACTCGATTTCGTAAGGAGGACACTCCAGCTGAACATAACCGCCAGCCCGGAAATCCACTTCCTCACCTTCCGGAAGCTTCAGCACAAGTTCTTTGATGAAAGTGGCTACGTTGTGGTTGGAGATAACCTCACACTCCCACTTCTTCACGCCAAAGAACTCTTCAGGCACTTCAATTTTCATGTCCTGCTTGACTGGAACCTGGCAGGACAGACGCCAGCCTTCCTTCTCTTCACGATTCGTGAAGTGAGTCTTTTCTGTGGCCAGCATCGCGCCGCCACCTTCAAGCACTTTACACTTGCACTGAGCGCAGGTACCGCCACCGCCACAGGCTGACGACAGGAAAATACCACTTCCTGCCAGGGTGCCCAGAAGCTTGCCACCGGCTTCCGTTTTCACGGTATGTTCCGGATCGTCATTGATTTCGATGGTCACATCACCGGTGCTTACCAGTTTGGATCTTGCCGCGAGGATGATCGCCACAAGCGCCAGAACGATAACGGTGAACATGACCACGCCGAGTATTATTTCTGTATACATGGTCTCGCCTTTTCGTTAAACCGAATCACCGGATGGGTTACAGGGAAATCCCCGAGAAGGACATAAAGCCAAGGGACATCAGACCAACAGTGATGAAGGTGATACCCAGGCCACGAAGCCCTTCAGGAACATCGCTATACTTCAGCTTTTCACGGATACCGGCCAGAGCAACAATGGCCAGGGCCCAGCCCACACCGGCTCCAAAGCCATAAACCACACTTTCACTGAAGGTGTAGTCACGCTCCACCATGAAAAGTGCAGCCCCCATGATGGCGCAGTTCACCGTAATCAACGGCAGGAACACGCCCAACGCGGAATAAAGTGCCGGAATATATTTATCCAGAATCATTTCCATGATCTGAACAATAGCCGCGATAACGCCGATATAGGTGATCAATCCGAGGAAACTCAGATCGACATCAGGCAAACCCGCCCATGCCAGCGCACCTTCACGCAGGATGTTGTTGTAGATCAGGTTGTTGACTGGCACCGTCAGTGTCAGCACAACAACAACGGCAATACCCAGACCCGTAGCAGCTTCTATCTTCTTGGAAATCGCAAGAAAAGTGCACATACCCAGGAAGAACGCGAGCGCCATGTTCTCAATGAAAATAGCTTTGAGAAGCAGGCTGATATAATGCTCCATCAGAAAGCCTCCTTATGGGTGTGGCGGGACATCTTGTAATCCGCTTCCTCTACCTGCTCCGGCATCCAGGTGCGCAGCCCCCAGATAGCCAGGCCAATGATAAAGAAGGCACTCGGTGGCAGCAGCAACAGGCCGTTGGTGATGTACCAGCCACCTTCGTTGACTGGCGACAACAGAGTGACACCAAACAATGAACCTGCACCCAGGAGCTCACGGAAGAAGGCTACGAACAGCAGCATAACCGAATAGCCCATACCGTTACCGATACCATCCAGGAAGCTCAGCCAGGGGCCGTTCTTCATGGCGAAGCCTTCGGCACGCCCCATCACAATACAGTTGGTAATGATCAGGCCAACAAATACAGAAAGCTGTTTGCTGATCTCATAGGCATAAGCCTTGAGTATCTGATCTACCACAATTACCAGGGAGGCAATAATGGTCATCTGTACGATGATCCGGATACTCCCCGGAATCTGGGTACGAACCAGTGATACAGCCAGGTTGGAAAACGCGGTAACAGCGATAACCGACAGACACATAACGATGGTTACGTTCATGCTGGTGGTTACTGCAAGCGCTGAACAGATACCGAGGATCTGCAGCCCGATCGGGTTGTTACTGAAAATCGGTTCAAAAAGAACCTGTTTGGCAGTTACTTCGGCCATGATCAGACCTCCCCTTCACGAAGTTTCTTGAGGAACGGTGCGTAACCCCGGTCACCCATCCAGTAATTAACCAGCTGCTGAACACCCCGACTGGTCAGGGTTGCACCAGAAAGCGCATCAACCTTGTGCTCTTTGTCCGCAGTGTTGGCACCAACACCACCTTTAATCAGGCGAATCTGAGGCTCGGTTTTGTCATCACCGTATAGTTCCTTGCCAACCCACTGGGATTTCCAGCGCGGGTTATCGACTTCACCACCAAGACCCGGTGTTTCCGCATGCGCATAGAAACCCAGACCTTCAATCGTATTGAGATCACCTTCAAGGGACATGAATCCATAAAGCGTGGACCAGAGTCCATACCCATGAATCGGCAAAACCACGCGCTTCAGGTTCCCGTTTTCGCTCAGGGTGTAAACCTTGGCAACATTGGGGCGACGCTTGATTCCGGCCTTGTCTTCCGAGGCAGGTATATTAGTGGACATTTTTGGATCTGAAGCAGCTTTGTACATATCGTACTTCATGGGATCCTGCACGTTTACCGAAGAGGGCTCCACAAAGTCGCCGGTTTCAAGATCCACAAGGCGCACTTCAAACTGCGAAAAAACCTGCTCAATTTCATCAGCACCCGCGCCTTGAGGCAGCATTCCTGCTGCAGACAGGATGTTGGTTTTGATATCCAGGTTCTGGTTTTTGATCTGCGCCGGGCGGAGCACTACCGCTGCGGTAGAAACCACAACGGAGAATACAATACTCAGCACCAAAGCAACGATCAGCGTTCTGGAGACTGTTTCTTTACCGTTAGCCACGAGCGAGCCTCCTTTTAACGTTTGCCTGAACCACGTAATGATCCATAAGCGGAGCAAAGAGGTTAGCAAATAGAATTGCCAGCATAATACCTTCCGGGAAAGCCGGGTTAATAACCCGGATCAGGATGGTCATCACGCCAACCAGAATGCCGAAGCACCAACGACCGGTGTTGGTCATGGCCGCAGATACAGGGTCTGTCGCCATAAACATCATGCCGAAAGCAAAACCACCCATAACCAGGTGCCAGTGCGCCGGAACGGCAAACATCGGGTTGGTTTCAGAACCGACAACATTCAGCAGAACAGACATACCGATCATGCCGATCATGACACCGCCCACAATCCGATAGCTTGCGATGCGCATACCAACCAGTACGAGGCCACCAATAAGCACGGCCAGCGTCGAGGTTTCGCCCATGGAGCCCTGAATGGAGCCCACGAATGCGTTCATCCAGCCGATATTGCTTTCAAGCGCATCCAGACCACCGCTTGCTGCCCAGCTCAGGGCCGTTGCGCCACTGAAGCCATCAACTGCAGTCCATACCGTATCGCCAGAGATCTGCGCAGGGTAAGCAAAGTACAGGAACGCACGACCAGTCAGCGCCGGGTTCAGGAAGTTCTTACCGGTACCACCGAAGACTTCCTTGCCAATCACTACACCAAAGGTAATGCCCAGAGCTACCTGCCACAGAGGTATTGTCGGAGGACAGACCAGTGCAAACAGGATTGAGGTTACAAAGAAGCCCTCATTAACCTCGTGGCGACGCACGGTGGCAAACAGGACTTCCCAGAAACCACCAACCACAAAGGTGACGGCATAAACGGGAATAAAATACGCCATCCCGTAGACAAAATTATCCCAGACACCAGCGCCAGCCCCTGTAACAGCAAGAGCCTGTATAAAGGCTGCGCGCAGTCCACCGTCAGCAATCAATGCATCCGGGTTTGATGCCAGAAAGCTGTTAGCCTGGAAACCGATATTCCACATACCAAAGAACATTGCCGGGAAGGTACACATCCAGACCGTGATCATGATGCGTTTGAGATCAACGCCATCACGCACGTGTGAGGTTGTGGAGGTTACCGAACTGGGCGTGTAGAAAATGGTGTCGGCAGCTTCGTACAGCGCATACCAGCGCTCATACTTGCCGCCTTTTTCAAAATGATGCTCGATTCCATCGAGAAACTGCCTGATAGCCATCGTATTAGCCCTCGATCTCGATTCGGGTCAGGTTCTCGCGGAGAATCGGACCGTATTCATATTTACCCGGGCACACGAAGGTGCAGAGCGCCAGATCTTCTTCGTCCAGTTCCAGAGCGCCGAGCTTCTGAGCCATTTCGGTATCACCGACAATAAGCGCACGCAGCAGCTGGGTAGGAAGGATGTCGAGGGGCATTACCTTCTCATAGGCACCAACAGGCACCATCGCTCTTTCACTACCATTTGTGGTGGTGGTGAAATCGAACAGTTTGCTGCCAGAAAGCTTGGACAGGTAAATGTTCAGAACAGAGAACTTGTTGATACCAGGCGACAACCATCCCATGAAGTGGCGTTTGTTGCCTTCTTCGAGCAAGGACACCTGATTGGCAAAACGACCAAGGTAAGCGCAGGGGCCATCGCCACGGCGACCGCCAAAAACGGAACCGGAAATCGCGCGCACATCACAGTCTGTAGCCACTTCACCATCAAGCAACTCGGCCAGACTGGCACCCAGGCGGGTGCGAACCAGACGAGGTTTCAAGGCTTTGGGGCCGCCAAGCGCAACAATCCGGCTAACGTTCAGTTCACCGGTGGTAAACAGATGCCCAAAATCAATCACGTCCTGGTAGTTAATTGTCCAGACGGTCTTTGAGACAGACACGGGGTCAAGGTGATGAATATGCGTCCCTACGTTTCCGGCAGGGTGCAGGCCATCAAATTGCTGGACTTCAATGTTATCCGCTTTCGGAACAGACACATTGGCGCCAGGCCGGCCGGTTACAAACACTTTGCCAGAGGTGAGTCTGCCAAGAACGGTCAGGCCATTCTCAAACGCCGCAGCATTCTCGGCAATCACCACAGTGGGATCAGCCGCAAGCGGGTTGGTGTCCATAACGGAGACAAAAATGGAATGCGGAGTGGTGTCGATTGCAGGAACTTTGCTGTAGGGACGGGTTTTCAGAGCCGTCCACAAGCCGGACTCAACCAGGTTATCAACCACCTGCTGCCGTTCCAGACCAGCCAGATCCGAATCACTGAAGCGGGCGAAGTTCTCAGCTTCGTCACCATCTACTTCGATGACAACTGACTGGAAAACCCGACGCTCACCGCGATTAATTTCTTTCACCACACCAGCGGCGGGTGATGTAAAACGAACGCCTTCGGTCTTCTTGTCCGTGAACAGCAGCGTACCGCGCTTGACACGGTCCCCTTCTTTAACAGCCATCGTCGGCTTCATGCCGATGTAGTCGAAACCAATTAACGCCACGTGGCGAACTGGCTTACCGTCTGTAATGGTCTGTTCGGGAGCGCCGCTGATGGGAAGATCCAGGCCTTTTTTGATCTTGATCATTAGCCTTATCCAATCATCAGAAACTATTCTATGCATTTGTATGGCCCGGCCCCTGTGGCCCAGAAGCAACGTCGGGAAACGGGAGAGCCGGACATACCCAAAATCGCGCCAATTATAGAGTTTAAGGCAAGCTATTTCCACCTGAAACAAGAACAGGTTTGTGCAGTAACGTAAATCTGGAACGGGGTTTACCCCAAACAAAAAAAAACGGCACCTTCCGGTGCCGTTTTTCTGATGCTGTCAGCGCCCGTTCCGGCGCCTGTTCTCAGTCGCGCGAACGCTTCGGAAAGATAGGATAGCTGATACCAGCCATCTGATTAACCACCCGGATTACCTGCGCACTGTAACCAAACTCGTTGTCATACCAGACATAGAGAATCAGCCGCTTACCAGCAGTGATTGTCGCCTGGGCATCAACGATACCAGCATGACGTGAACCAACGAAATCAGTAGATACAACTTCCGGAGAGTTCACAAAATCGATCTGTTTCTGCAGTTCCGAGTGCAACGCCATCTCACGCAGAAAATCATTAACACCTTCCACATCAACCTCTTTTTTCAGGTTGAGATTCAGGATTGCCATGGAGACATTCGGAGTCGGAACCCGGATCGCGTTGCCGGTCAGCTTGCCTGTCAGCTCTGGCAAGGCCTTGGAAACCGCCTTTGCAGCACCGGTTTCGGTGATAACCATGTTCAGCGCGGCACTCCGGCCACGACGACTACCTTTGTGGTAGTTATCAATCAGGTTCTGATCGTTGGTGTAAGAGTGCACTGTCTCAACATGGCCATCTTCAATGCCATACTCGTCATAGATCGCCTTCAGCACAGGAGTAATGGCATTGGTAGTACAGGAAGCTGCAGACAGGATCTTGTCCTCGTCTGTAATCCAGTCGCTGTTTATACCGTAAACGATATTCTTGATATCGCCCTTGCCCGGCGCAGTCAGCAGCACCCGGCTAACTCCCTTGGATTTCAGGTGCAGACCAAGACCTTCTTCATCACGCCATATACCCGTGTTATCTACAACTATCGCGTTGTTGATCCCGTACTGGGTGTAATCAACCTTGTCAGGGCCAGCTGAATAGATCACCTTGATATAGTTGCCATTGACAATCAGCGCCGATTCTTCCTCATCCACACTGATAGTGCCGTCAAAGGGACCGTGCACGGAATCACGGCGCAGCAGGCTGGCACGCTTCTCCAGATCGCTTTCCGCGCCACCGTGGCGCACAACAATCGCCCGCAGGCGCAGATTATTACCGCCACCCGCTTTCTCGATCAGAATACGTGCGAGCAGACGCCCGATGCGACCGAAGCCATAAAGCACGACATCTTTGGTGTCATTACTGGCATCTTCTTCCGACTGGGAAGGGTAGAGTCCAACTACCGGGCCGATTTCTTTCTTGAGGAACCCGGCCAGATCACCGCCTTCCTCCTTGAATTTTACAGCCAGCTTGCCGATGTCGACGTGTGCACGCCCAAGCTCCATCTGGTCCATAGCCTGCAGAATCGGCAGAGTATCATGGACAGACAGCTCGCTTTGTTCCACCTGGCGCACAAATCTGTGAGCGCGAATAATATCAATCACTGATTGATTGATAATTGCGCGACCGTATACGGAGGTAACAACGTTGTTTTTCCGGTAAAGACGGCCAATCAGCGGAATCATCGCCTCCGCGGTGGATTCTCTGTCCATCCAGTTGGACAGGCACTGGTTCATCTGCTCGTGACTCACGTTAGGGACCCCTGTGTTTTTCGCACGTGGAATAATTAAGGTGGGGCATTATCCAACTTAAACCGGCCAACGGCAAATACGAACTGACACAAACATCGCAGCGTGCCGCCATGACACCGCCATCTGAGGGCGTTAGAATAGCCCGCTCACCGGCCCCTCAACCCCCACAGCAGGAGAAAACGACTGCCCATGAATCAAGGTGCCCCGACTTCCTCTTCACTGCAAACACTGATCGCGCCGCAATTTCCCGGGAAACCGGCGGATCATCGCATCTGGGGGCAATTGCATGGCAGCAGTGACGCTCTGGCCATATGTGAAAGCGCCAGAGCCCACAAGGGGCTCACTCTGGTGATCACCCGCAGCACCGCCGACGCAATCCGGCTGGAGCAGTCAATGCGGTTTTTCCTGGGCCTGCCGGCAGAGGAAGATGGCGCCACGGTTACGGAAGACGGACTGGAACTGCTGTCGCTGCCTGACTGGGAAACCCTGCCCTACGATTTGTTTTCACCACATCAGGACATTACCTCCAGACGGATTCGTACCTTGCACCGGTTGCCTGGCATCCAGCATGGCGTGATTGTCGTTCCCGCCAGAACCCTGATGCACCGGCTGCCCCCGGTAAGCTATCTCCAGGGCAACACTCTGCTGCTGGAAACCGGTCAGTCTCTGGACATCGATCATTGGCGCCTGCAGCTGGCAACGGCAGGCTACCGACACTCCGAAAACGTTTATGAGCATGGAGAGTACGCCGTTCGCGGCTCAATACTCGACATATTCCCCATGGGCTCCAACCTGCCCTACCGAATCGACCTGTTCGATAACGAAGTTGAAACTCTGCGCACTTTCGATCCTGAAACCCAGCGTTCCCTCGACCGGATCGAGCGCATCGAACTTCTCCCTGCTTACGAATTCCCATGGCACAAAGAGGCCCGTTCCGGCTTCCGCGGCCGCTGGTTCGAGCAATTTCCGAATGCGGACAAAAACGCCCCCATCTACCAGGATGTCAGCCACGGCATTACACCTCCGGGCATTGAATATTATCTGCCTCTGTTTTTCGACCAGACAGCAACACTCTTTGATTACCTGCCGGACACCACCCATGTTTTTACAGCCGAGGGCCTGAACGAAGCGGTCAACCACTTCGATACAGAAACCCGGAACCGGCACGAAGACCGCCGCCACGACCGGCTGCGGCCGATTCTCCCGCCTTCCGTACTGTTTTTGCAGCAGGACGAACTGTTTGGTTATCTCAAAGCCTTTCCCCGGGTGACCACAACCCCTGAACTGGCCGAAGGAAGTGGCGCAACCAACTGCTCCAGCGAAGCCCTTCCGGATATATCCATGGACGCGAGGGCCGCTGATCCGGCGGGCCGCCTGAAACGCTTTATACAGACTTTTGCCGGGCGGGTGCTCATATGTGCTGAGTCTTCAGGCAGGCGCGAAGCCCTGATTGAAAATCTTGGCGAACACAAGCTCCAACTAAATAGCTTTGAAAACTGGCACGAATTTCTGGCGGACGAGAGCGGCACACTGGGCATTACCATTGCGCCGATGGAGCAGGGTCTTGTATTACCAGATCACAACCTTGCCCTGATCACTGAAACCGGGCTGTTCGGCGAAAGGGTTTTGCAGCGCAGGCGACGCGAAAAGCCAACGGAAGTAAATGACGATGGCTATCGCGACCTGTCTGAGCTCAGAGTCGGCTCACCCGTTGTGCATATCGACCATGGTGTTGGCCGATACCTTGGGCTGGAAACCATTACCGTAGAAGGTGAGTCCAGCGAGTTTCTGATGCTTGAGTATGCAGGCGGCTCAAAGTTGTACGTACCAGTATCCAGCCTGCATCTGATTTCCCGCTACGCCGGTTCAGACACAGAGCACGCCCCACTGCACAAGCTTGGCACAGAGCGCTGGAGCACAGCCAAGCAGAAGGCTCTTGAAAAAATTCGCGATACCGCAGCCGAACTTCTGGATGTATACGCGCGCCGCGAAGCCCGCAAGGGGTTTGCCTTTGAAGACCCGAAAGAAGCATATCGGGCCTTCGCAGCAGGCTTCCCGTTTGAGGAAACACCGGATCAGCAGGTTGCTATCCAGGCCGTCTTCGAGGATATGACCAGTGAAAAGCCCATGGACCGACTGGTGTGCGGCGATGTCGGTTTCGGCAAAACCGAAGTTGCCATGCGCGCCGCCTTCCTGGCTACCTGGTCAGGAAAGCAGGTCGCAGTGCTGGCACCAACGACACTGCTGGCCCAGCAGCACTATGAATCCTTCCGCGATCGTTTCTCGGACACTCCAGTCAATATCGAACTGCTAAGCCGCTTTCGCAGCGCCAGCCAGACCAGCAAAGCCCAGGAATCCATCGAAAACGGCAAAGCCGATATTGTCATTGGCACCCACAAATTGCTTCAGGGCGACATCCACTTCAAAAATCTTGGCCTGGTAATCATTGATGAAGAACACCGGTTCGGCGTCGGGCAGAAAGAAAAACTGAAAGCCCTGCGTGCTGAAGTAGACATGCTGAATCTTACCGCCACCCCCATTCCAAGAACGCTCAATATGGCGATGGGGCATCTGAGAGACCTCTCCATCATCGCCACACCGCCTGCCCGGCGGCTCTCGGTGAAAACATTTGTACGCCAGCGCGACGAGGCGACAGTCAAGGAAGCCATTCTGCGGGAAGTTCTGCGTGGCGGTCAGGTGTATGTTCTGCACAATGACGTGGCAAGCATAGAAAAAACCGCAGAGAATCTCCGGAACCTCGTACCCGAGGCGCGGGTGGGAGTAGCTCACGGCCAGATGCGGGAAAGACAGCTTGAACAGATCATGTCCGACTTTTACCACAAGCGCTTTAACGTATTGGTGTGCACCACCATCATCGAAACCGGAATAGACATCCCCAGCGCCAATACCATTATTATCGAGCGTGCAGACAAATTCGGCCTTGCCCAGCTGCACCAGCTTCGTGGCCGTGTTGGCCGCTCCCACCATCAGGCATACGCTTACCTGCTCACACCCCCACCGAAAGCGATAACACCAGACGCAAAAAAACGATTGGAAGCCATTTCCGAAGCCCAGGATCTCGGTGCTGGCTTCATGCTTGCAACTCACGATCTGGAGATTCGCGGTGCCGGCGAACTGCTGGGTGACGAGCAGAGCGGACAGATTGAAAGCATCGGCTTCACCCTGTACATGCAACTGCTGGACGAAGCCGTAAAAGCCATCCGGGAAGGTCGCACGCCCAACGCCGAACTCCCCCTCAGCCACGGCACAGAAATGAACCTTCGTATACCGGCACTGATCCCGGAGGATTACCTCCCGGACGTTCATAACCGGTTGATGCTCTATAAACGAATTGCCAGCGTCAGCAACCGCGATGCATTAAAAGAACTTCAGGTTGAGATGATTGACCGCTTCGGTTTATTACCGGAGCCTGCTAAAAACCTGGTTCGGCAAACTGAGCTCAGACTCAAGGCGGAAGCTCTGGGCATCATTAAAGTGGACGCCGGCAAGGAATGGGCACGTATTGAATTTGGCAGCTCAACGCCGGTGGATCCATTGATGCTGGTTAAAAAAATGCAATCCGCTCCGGACACATATCGCCTTGACGGTGCCAACAGCTTCCGTTTTCGGCTGAAGGACGTCTCAACCAATGGTAAACTCGACGGCATTTCCGGGATGCTGGGCGAACTTGCACCTGCACCAAGTGCCGCAACCACCTGACGCGGCCCGAACAAAACTGGAGCAACCTCTTGCAGACTGACGGTAATCGCATGTATCAGCTACTGGCACGCACACTTCTGACGGCTTTATTACTATCGACTGCGATGGTGAGCCATGCACAGCAGAGCCCCAAAGACTTTTACCGGGCGGAGTTCGTCATTCTGGAGCGCATCGTCGACCCGGGTGCAGTGAATGAGCGCATGGTTAATCGGAAAGTAGAGCCGCCGGTGGACACCAGCAAGGATCTTTATCGTGTAACCGGTGATGGCAACGTGATCTCGTCACTCAAACTCGCATCACGTAACCAGCTACACCTCGGGAGCGCAGCTGACCGGCTGGAACGCAGCGGTCGTTACAGGGTACTTATGTCCGCAGGATGGTATGAATCTTTCCCACCCAACTACAAAGGCCAGCCGCTGCGTATTGAAATCGGAGACTGGCTGAAGCAGGCAGGCCAGAGAGAGATCGAAGGGCATATCACAATCGATCGTCAGCGTTACCTGCACGTCACTGTTCATCTTAATCACTGGCAGGACGGAAAGGTTGCCGCTCCGGGAATCATCGAAGGCAGTGCAGGCGCAACCACCGGCGGCAGCGCAGCAACAGAGCTGGCCCTCAACCCTGACGTACCGCCAGAGCTACTGACCTGGATCCGCGAAACCCGCAGGATGCGAAGCGAGGAAATCCACTTCCTGGACTCCCCGACTATCGGCGTCCTCGTATTCTTCAGGAAGATTGCGGCAAACTAGCAAGCGCACCAAGGTCAGCCATCGAGGCTTCAAGAATCCGTCTGACACCAGACATACCCTGCTCGATGGCTGCTTCGATTTCTCCCATGGTAATAATGTGATCTGACTTCCCTGCCGCCCGGTTTACAACCAGGCCCAGACATACATAGCGCATGCCCAATTCTGCAGCCAGAGCCGCTTCCGGCATACCGGTCATCCCTACCAGATCACATCCGTCCCGCTCCATGCGGCGTATTTCTGCAGCGGTCTCCAGCCGGGGACCCTGAGTTGCGCCGTATACACCAAACCCGGCAAACGGCACCTGAGCGGTTGTTGCAGCCCCTATCAGAATATCCCTCGCAGCCTGATCGTACGGCCAGGTAAAATCGATATGGGTTACTGCCTCCAGATCACCCTCGAAAAAAGTGCCTGCCCTGCCCCAGGTGTAATCAATAATCTGATCCGGGATAACCACACAAGCAGGGCCCATATCTGAATGAATTCCGCCCACCGCATTCACTCCGACTACCGTTCGCACTCCGGCGTCATAAAGCGCTTTTATATTCGCCCGGTAGTTCACTTCGTGGGGCGGTATCCGGTGGGGATTACCATGCCGGGAAAGGAATATCACAGACTGGCCATCAAGACACCCTTCGGTCAGAGCTGAAGACGGCACACCCCATGGAGTGTCCACAGCTCGCGCGCCTTTGACTTCAAGGCCCGAAAGAGTTGTCAGGCCGGTGCCGCCAATAATCCCTACCACACTGCCTGTATCTGACATCAATCTCCATCTCCCGCATCCAGGGACTGTTCACCAACATCGCCCTCCAGGGTATCGTTACGGCGGCCAGGGTCTTGCATGCGGCCACTTCGACTACCGCGTGGCGAGCGGTTCCCGTCGATGCTTCTCTCGCTTTCATCTGACTTATTGCGACCATTTCCGGTCTCGTTTTCTGTCTCTGAGGACCGGCTATCATCGTTGATGTACAAAGTCTGAGTCGGGAAGGCTATCTCGCCGCCGTGGCTCTCAATCACATCGCTGATTTTCAAAAGCACATCCTGCTTCACTTCATGGTACCGGACCCACTGGGTCGTTTTGGTAAAGGCATAAACCATGATATCCAGCGATGACTGATTGAATGCCAGAAAATTCACGATCAAGGTCTGTTTATTATCAATATCGTCGTGATTCTCAAGCATGGACCGGATATCGGACACAATGGTCGCCATATCGCCCACATCGGCATACCGGATACCGATCGTCTCGTATATACGCCGGTTGGTCATTCGCGAGGGATTTTCTACAGCGATGGTTGTAAACGTCGCATTGGGAACATAGAGAGGACGCTTGTCAAATGTCCGGATAGTGGTAACCCGCCACCCGATATGCTCTACAGTTCCCTCAATGTTACGATCCGGCGACCGTACCCAGTCACCAACCTTGAACGGCCGGTCCAGATGGATAATAAATCCACCAAAAAAGTTGGCCAGCAAATCCTTGGCTGCAAAACCCACAGCAATACCGCCCACACCACCAAAGGCAAGTACGCCCGAAAGACTATAACCAAGAGACTGCAGACTGATCAGCACCGCTGTAATGATGACCACGGCCCTGGTCAGCTTGCTGATCGCATTAATGGTGGTGTAATCCATCGGCTTTTTCATTTTTACCGGAGAGACAAGAATGCCCTCTCCTTCTTTTATCGCCCTGAGCAATGCCCAGACAAAGATAAAAATGAAGCCTACTTTGAGTACAGTTTCATTGGCTTTGAAAATTTCGGCCGATGAGTAGTTGTGAGCCACTTCTGCGGCCCAGTAAACCCCCTGAAGCCAGACAAACGCCACTACTGGCTTACGGGCAGCATGCAGTACTGCGTCATCCCAGAGATTATTGGTCTTCGCGAATCTCCGCTCCAGGGCAGCAATGATATGACTGAATATATAGGCAACAGCAGCAGTTCCGAATACCAGCGAAAACACCACAATACCTACGCGCCATGGCTCAGATAGCACACCAAAATTATCTATCCAGCCATCAAGAGTGGCCATAATGTCTCCGATCATCAGATCCCTCTAATCAGTGTTGTCAGTCTGCGTTCAGCGGATGGTAACCGGCATCCCTGGCCAGGCATACCCGAAAAGTTCTATGACATCGTCATTTCGCATACGAATACAGCCATGGGAAAGCGCCAGCCCCATTGGCTCAGTATCCGGGGTACCGTGTATGTAAATAAAGCGACGGAAAGTATCAACGCCCGCACCACGATTTTTTCCCTTCTCCAGTCCGCATAACCAGAGGATGCGGCTGAGGATCCAGTCGCGGCCGGGGTTAATGGCTGCAAGCTCAGGGGTGTAGGTTTCACCTGTGGGGCGACGGGCACAGAAAACGGTGTTGGCAGGCTGCCCGGCACCAATCATCGCTCGTATGTAGTGTTCACCTGCCGGTGTACAGCCACTGCCGTCCTGCTCGCCCACGCCATTGAGCGCAGTGGAAACAGGATAGCGGATAATAGTGCTCCCGTTTGCATCAAGCAGGGCAAGACTCTGGTCTGCCAGGTTGATATCAATTGAACAGGAATTGTGGTTGTGATGGTTCACAACGGGTCAGGCTCCCTACAGGATTCAGGGCAAAGCCTAACCGAGAGGATACAACTCAGGCAACCGGGATCTTTTGATTTATGGAAGGAATCAGCAAAGCATCCTGCGCCTGCATGCCGGCAGCAAGAAAAGGCACAAGGCGTGCGGCAATTTCCTGAACGGTGGTTTCAACGCCCAGTTTGTTGCGCAGAATGTCCTGCAGAGCATCACTGCTCGACATTGTGAACGCAGTAGCTCCAAGCATGAACTGTATACGCCAGTAACGATCCACGGCTGAGAGCTGTGGCGTGGCTTCCTTCAACATATGCATAAACCGGCTGAATGGCTGGCTGTATTCCTGCTCAAGAAACTTGCGTAAATGCCCTTGCGACTGGGTATACGCCAGCCCGAGCAGTCGCATGAAGATCGAAATACCCATCTCATTGCGCTGAGGCATACGAACAGCGCTCTCAGTGAGAGCCCAAAGAGTCTGATGCAACGTTGGAGGCTTACCGTCACAACGCGCTTCAAGTTCGTCAAATGCGTTCTCAAGTGTTGCTGAAAATGGTGTCAGAAAACGACCAAAGACTGCATGGATCAGCGCATTTTTGGAGCCAAAGTGATAGTTTACCGCAGCAAGGTTTACCTTCGCCTTGCTGGTTATCATGCGTAGTGAAGTCTCTGCAAAACCACGTTCAGCAAATAACTCCTCTGCAGCATCAAGAATTCGATCAACAGTATCCGACTGGGCCATTTTATTTTGAGCGCCTCTAAGCAAACGACTGTTTGAAACATACGTTTGACTCGCATTTATGTCAAGTCCTGTCCTCCGGACTCGCAGCGGCTTTTTGCCAGCCCTTATCAATCGCATCCTGATTACCTTCGAAAAAGGCTGCCTGAGCACGGCTATATGCCTTCTCCGCCTCAAGAAGATAAATCAGATAAAGCCTCACATGCTCCCGCCGGGACAGCGCCCGGGGCAGAGCTTTCTGCTCCGACAACCGCAGCAGACTGCTGAACCTGGTATTTTTGAGGGCAGGATTAAAATCGGTCATGCGGGCACATTGCCAGATCAACCCATCTTTACCTTCCAGGTGCTCAGCGTGTTTCCGGGCATCACGCATCATACGCTGGCGCCGAATCAACAAGTCTAGATAAGAAGGTTTCGACGTGTAAATCCGACGAATGGCTGGAATGCCCAATAACAGAATAATGACGAAGGCTCCAAATCCGCCCCCGGCAATCCAGGCGGGTACAAACCCCGTCAAGCCGCTCAGGAATATAATTGCAGCTACCAGAGCACAAAACATCCACAAATCCCGGCTTCGCCGTGCAGCGGCAACACTGAAGCTGTCTGGCCAGTCGTTCATGGCCAGCAATTCAAAATCCATCAGCAACACGCGATCACACTGGCGCAGCATCAGCCTCAGCGTTCGCTGACGCGACTCAGCCTGAGCCGGATCCGTATCATCAGGACTGTCAGCGCCCTCGTCTGGCCTTTCGCCGGACTGAACTCCATCCACCTCACCAGCTTCAGCGACCTCGTCCGGGTCTGGCTGCGCAGGGGCAGGAACAGGGTCGGCAGACCGTCCGGGGCGCAATACAGCACCCTGCGCGGCTCCTGTTATAGCTTCTTCAGCACTCTGATTCTGAGCCATGGTGGTTTGTCCAATTCGTTAAGAAACCTCTGATTCAAGAGTATGATCTAACAGGGTATCGACCAGCGGCCCCAGACCTTTAATCCTCTGACTTTCCGGTTAGAATTTGCACTTCCAAACTTGGCAACAGCTGTCGTGCTCGCTATCCTTCCCATCCACTGCTTCACTCGCTGATACTCGCCATTCTCTAAAGAGGCCTGCTTATGTTCACCGGTATTGTTCAGGGTATTGCCGTTGTTGAAAATGTCACCGCTGCAACCGGGTTAAGTACCTTTGCAATCCGGCTGCCAGATAACAGCGCAAAGGATGTAAGCATTGGCGCGTCAGTTGCCATCAATGGTACCTGCCTGACCGTTACCCGCCAGTCCGGCAACACTCTGTTTTTCGATGCCATGCAGGAAACCCTGAGACTGACAACACTAGGCGATCTGGAACCGGGGCATAATGTCAACTTTGAGCGGGCAGCGCGTATCGGAGATGAGATTGGTGGTCATCTGTTATCGGGGCACATCCACACAGCCGCAAGTGTGGTTGAAATTCTGCGCCCGGAAAACAACGTGACAATCTGGTTTCAGGTTCCGGATCAGTGGGCTCGCTACATCTTTCCCAAAGGCTATATTGCGATCAACGGTGCCAGCCTTACTATTGGTGAGGTAGACGGAAACCGGTTCAATGTTCACCTGATCCCGGAAACCCTGCGGGCCACCACCTTTGGCACAATAGAAGAAGGTATGAAGGTCAACATCGAAATTGACAGCCAGACACAAACCATCGTGGATACACTGGCGCGCCTGGGTTACGACCGCCCCGCGGCAGAGTTATAAGTTACAGACCGCAAGGCAGTCATCCGCGCCAGGCTTCGAAGACCACAAACTTCGGATCAGCATCCACCTGACGGACTTGCGAAAAAAAGCGTCGCAAGCTCCGATGGTATCCGAGGTGCCGGTTCCCCACCATAAGCAGACGTCCCGTTGAGGACAGATTCCGTGATGCCTGCTCGAAAAGCCTTAATGCAATATGATCGCCAACCACTCCGCCTTCATGAAACGGAGGGTTTAACAAAATCCGTTCAAACGGCTCGTTATGGCTGGCGATCCCATCCGAGTGTGCAAACAAAGCCCTGGCATCGGGAAATGCAGCCTCTACATTACTGCGCGCACTGAGAACTGCCTGGCTGGAAACATCACTGAAAGTGATCTCAATATCCGGCTTCGTGACCAACGCAGCCAGGCCGAGAACACCATTACCACATGCCAGATCCAGAACACGTGCACCAGAGTGACAGGGCTCGAGAGCGGCTGCCAGGTGGGGCAACATCAATCGTGTACCAATATCCAGTTTCTCCCGTGCAAACACCGCAGGCATGGCAGCGACGCGAATCCCACCGTTTTTGAACCTGCCCGGGAGTCCTGTATCCAGCCCGTCGGCTTTTCCCAACTCATAGCCCTTCCAGGTGCCTGGCCAGTTACCCAGCGTTGCCTGCCCCCGGCCACAACTGATAACACGTGCTTTTTTTACCGCCCGGCCCACCTGCCGGACATCAACCGTTCCGGCAAACACATCAACGCTGCGGTCCGGCAGATGTTTGATCATCCCGGCCGCCAGCATGACGCCATCTGGCTTGAGTGCACTATTGACCCAGCGCAGCAGCCAGGCCAGATAATCCGCTTCGCGGGGAATCTTCAGCAGAACCAGATCATAAGAACCAGTGGGGGGCTGTAACCAGTTGTATGTGCATGCAGGTGCCGGATTGCCGGGATTCTGGCTCGCATTAAGTACCAGAGCAGCACTTAGCTGTGCATTATCAGCAACCACATCCGGTGTAAACCGGGACAACCCCAACGTCAACGCGCCGTATTGGTCGTCAACCACCAATACCCGGGAATCCGGCGCGATTTCCAGGTAATCAAAAGCTGCCTGCAAGAGGAGTTCATCGGCGGCACTCCAGGCGCGGAGCGCCGGATCATCGGTACCAGGGCGACTCAGAGTCAGGCTGCCACCTGCGAAATCCAGTACTGCGGTTGTTAGACCAGACATCAAACTACCCCATGAAAGCACGGTAAACGGTGAAGCGCCCGTCTTCACTCAGGCGCTCGACGCGTCCTATGTAACGCTTGATAAGGGGCTCATAAGGCAGAAAACTATTGGCAACCAGGCGCAATTCCCCTCCCGGCAACAAGTGCCGCTTTACGTCCTGAAGGAACTGCTCGGTCATGGATGTATCGGTTTTTACACCAGTGTGAAATGGAGGATTGCTGACAACCCCGGGCCAGAGTCCGTCGATGCCGGCAAGGCCATCTGAGGCGAAAATTCTCCCGGCAGCGTGATTACGTTGATAGGTTTCCCTTGCACAGATTACCGCTTGTGACTGGACATCCACACCATCGACACTGGCAATGGATACCTTGTTCCCGGCTTGCCAGGCCTGAATCCATGCACCAATAACACCCGTACCACAGGCAAAGTCCAGCAATCGTTCTGCGTTAACTGGCTGCCTGGCCAGAGTTTCGAGCAGCAGCCGCGTGCCATTATCCAGACCATCATGGCTGAAGATACCAGGTAACCCGGCAACCTCGACGGATATACCCGCACACTCTGCACGCCCCCAGGTTATCCAGTCCTGAACCCGGAACCCCTGCGCCGGTCTGATTCCTTCCGCACACCAGACCTGACAATGGCGCGCGCTGTCAACTTTGGAGGCCTGGGGAGCAATCGCTTTCAGCTGTTTTATTGCTCCGGCGATGCCTTCCTTTTTCTCCCCTACCAGTATCAATCGCGCATTCTCTGCTGCCAGCGAATGCGCCAGCGCCAGTCGCATTTCCAGTTCGGCCCTGGCTTTGGGCAAAAACACCACAACCGTGTCATAGGAGCCGCCACTTGCCAGAACCGGGTCTTCATAGCCAAAACAAGCCTGCCAGGCGCCCTGTTGCTCAATCGCATGAAAAACACCTGCGTGTTCACTCATCGCAAGACCTGTGCCGGGAAGCTCTCGCAACAGGTGTGCCGAAGCCACACCCAGCAAGGCCAGCTGGCCGGATAACAAGGACTGGTTTTTTAGCAGTGCCTGATGGGAATTGGGTAAACCGGAGCCGGATAAACTCTGCATGGACTGGACAACGCCGTTGTGCGGTTGAATCTAGATTTTTTTCTGGCGACCTGAGCGCACCGGGCGCAATACCAGTTCATCCAGGCTGTTCTGCTTGATCTGTTCCCAGTCTTCAGGACCGGAAACTGATATACCCATATCACGGAGTATGCCATCAGCGACATCGTACACGAAACCGTGCACGTTAAGTTGCTGACCACGCTTCCAGGCTTCCAGAACAATGCTGTTCTGACACACATGCCCAACCTGCTCAACCACATTCAGCTCACACAACCGGTCAATCCGGTCATGCTCATTGGAACTTGCATCCAGCACTGCCTGGTGACGGTCCCGCACATCCTGTACATGCCTCAGCCAATGACTGATCAGCCCGAAACCTTCATTGCGCAAAGCAGCTCTGACACCGCCACAGCCGTAATGACCTACTACCAGAATATGCTTTACTTTCAAAACTTCTATCGCGAACTGCAGTACCGAAAGGCAATTGAAATCGGTATGTACAACAACGTTGGCAACGTTCCTGTGCACGAACAGCTCACCCGGAAGCATGTCGACAATCTGGTTGGCCGGCACGCGACTATCGGCACAGCCAATCCACAGGTACTCAGGCGCCTGCTGGTTTGAGAGACGATGAAAAAACTGCGGATCCTCGGCCTTGATGCCTTCGGCCCATGCCCGGTTTTTTTCAAGGATACGGTCAAGCTGACCCATTAACAGACTCCATTTCATGATTCCCGGTCACGATTGAACGGGAATCATGGCTTCAACGCAATACTCAGTTTGTCTGAGTCATGTCACGGGGCCTGCTCAGGCTTGCTGTCACCGTGGGGCTGATGCAGTGTAGTTTGCGCAAGATCAAGTAACTCGCGCAGAGCAACCGAGAACATTGCATATTCTGGCTCTCTCACACTCTTGAGTTCCAGAAGCATGGTTTTCCAGCGTTCGATCATGGCATCGTGTCGCTGCAGCCACTCCTCTACACAGGCAGGCACGTCCTCGGCTTTTGCAGCCAGATTAAGCACCCCTGTAGTCAGCGCCCGCTGCTGCCAGTCCAGATCCTCCCGGAAACTCTCCCGCGCCAGCGCCTGCCAGTGAGATGCCGGCTTGAGGCCCGCTATTGCAGTAGCAAACCAGTTCAGATCGAGCCTGTCACCCAACTCATAATAGAGATTTGCAACGGTTTTCAACGGCATTCCAGTGGCTTCCTGCGCTTCAATAATGCCCAGCGAGGAGTATAAATAGCCTGTCCCCGATACCACAGATGCCAGTTCTGCCGGAAGCCCGATGCTAACCAGTGCCTCGTTACGCTTTTCCCAGTCAGTACGGGCCTGTTCGCCCAGATACTCTGGCAACCCGGCGGTAATAGCCCATACGCTATCCGCAAACCGCTCCATGTGGTTCTGGATACTCAGCTCTGCCCGGCGATTACGCAACAGCCAGCGCACAGAGCGACGCATCAGCTGCATAAGGTCGCGCATCAGCTCCATCTGCAACTGCGCCGGAATGTGGAAATCGAGATCTTCGATTTTGACCCACCAGTTATCGATCCGGAACACGTC
>Ga0209345_10000367_pt1 | contig 58828 bp, 57 predicted proteins | sample Cruoilmetagenom7_FD_187294 | JGI IMG/M metagenome (GOLD analysis project Ga0209345, IMG submission 187294) | Oil polluted marine microbial communities from Coal Oil Point, Santa Barbara, California, USA - Sample 7 (SPAdes) (version 2) | ecosystem: Environmental > Aquatic > Marine > Oil seeps ... | reverse complement strand
GGCTGCCTGCACAGAGCACAAGATCTGCGCCCGCAGCCTGTAGGCAGCGGGCCAGATTGGCGGTTTCTGTGGTGATGTGCAGGCAGCCACTGATACGGATGCCTCTTAGCGGTTGCTCCCGTTTAAACCAGTTGAGGAGTTCACGCATGACGGGCATTTCTGCCAGGGCCCAGTTGATGCGTTTTTCACCCTGGTCTGCCAGGGCAGGATCTTTGATGTCACAGCTGATGTTATTCATTCTGGTTTAAACCTTTGCTGTTGTCAGGCCCGTTGCCAGGCCATCAATTGCCCCAGATTCTAAGCCTGTTCAGTTATATTGCGTCCTGCAACAATTGTGTGGGGGCTTCCATAGCATAATTAGCCCGCAGTCTTTGCGCTACTTCCTCATGACTGGTTGCCACAGGTTCCATATAAAGCCGGCAGCTGCTGGCTTTTTGTCAGAGGTGCCCTGGTGCTGAATAGGCCCAGTGCTGAATAGGCCCAGTGCTGAATAGACCCAGTGCTGAATAGACCTAGTACTGTTTCGGCTTTGTGGTGCTCGTCTTTAACTGACTGATCTTGTTGCCGAGACACACCTGAATCTGCTCACCGTTTAAAGTTTCATGTTCTTCAAGTTGATTAATCAGGTTATCCAGCTGTTTTCTGTGTTGTGCAATTAGTTCCATCGCCTGTTTTTCGGCATTGCTTAGCAGTTCTTTTACCGCCTTATCCACCGACTGCGCCGAGTTTTCGGAAAAATGTCTTGGCTGGGCCATTTCTTTACCCAGAAACGGATGCTCCTCACTGTCGCGCAGATCTACCGGGCCAATGTCCTTCGACATACCCCAACGGGAGACCATGGCGCGGGCCAGTGCCGTCGCCTGGGCAATGTCATCATCGGCGCCGGAGCTAACACTGCCGATAAGTTCCTGTTCAGCACTGCGTCCACCCATCATCACCACTAATCGATCTTTTAAATAATCTTCTGGTAGCGTGTGTCGCTCGTATTCGGGTAATTGATGAGTGACACCTAAAGCCCTGCCGCGGGGAATGATGCTGACTTTATAAATAGGATCGGCATGGGGCAGAAAATAGGCCACCAGCGCGTGACCAGATTCATGTACGGCCAGGCGATGTCGCTCGTCGGGCTGGATCGCCAGGGTGCGTACCGTGCCCAGCATGAGTTTTTCCCGAGCTTCATCGAAATAGCTCATGCTGACTTCAGTGGCCTTATCACGGGCCGCCAGCATAGCTGCTTCATTCACCAGATTTTTGATATCGGCACCGGAGAAACCGGGGGTACCGGCGGATATCTGCTCAAACGCCACGTCGTCAGCCAGCGGCACACCGCGAGTATGCACCTTCAAAATGGCCATACGATCATTGCGGTCGGGTAACTCCAGCACCACATGGCGATCGAAACGACCCGGTCGTAACAGCGCGGGGTCCAGCACATCTGGGCGATTGGTTGCCCCCAGCACAATGATGGCTTCATGGCCGCTAAAGCCATCCATCTCAGCGAGAATCTGGTTAAGGGTTTGTTCGCGCTCATCATGGCCGCCACCGAGGCCGGTGCCGCGGGTACGGCCAATGCTATCCAGCTCGTCAATAAAGATAATAGCCGGTGAGTTTTTCTTGGCTTCTTCAAACAGGCTGCGCACACGAGAGGCACCCACACCGACGAACACTTCGATGAATTCAGAGCCTGAAATAGAATAGAATCTGACACCGGCTTCGCCGGCCAGAGCCCGGGCCATGAGGGTTTTGCCTGTGCCAGGAGGCCCCATCAGTAAAACGCCACGGGGCACTTCGGCGCCAAGCTTACGATATTCAGCGGGATGTTTGAGGAATTCGACTAATTCGGTGACTTCCCGTTTGGCGGCTTCCTGACCCGCCATATCATCAAAAGTAATATCGGGAATTTCAGACGCCCTGGTAGAGCCTTTTAGAAATTTCCCCAGCTCACCTTTGCCGCCCAGCCCACCAGACATGGTGCTTTGTGCCCGCTTAATAATCCACAGCCAGAAACCAATAATAAATATCCATGGCAATATATTCAGCACTACCAGCCATAGGCCGCCCTCGGTTTCTGGAGCAAAGACTTTGACTACAACTCGCTGAGATTCAAGCGCAGGTAACAGGCTGTCGTCACCGATATCGGGAATGCGGGTTTTGAAATTCCGGCTCATTTCATTCTTAGGGCCAATGCTCGCGGCCTGCACCAGAGTGCCTTCAGCTTGATAGCCCTTTAGTGTAACTGACTCCAGCCCACCATCATTTAACAGTGCTTTGAACTCGCTATAGGGTATGACATAGGCAGGCTCTGTAACCGGCTTTTGAGTCAGAAAAAAATACAGCGCGACCACTGCAAAAATGACCATTGCATTGGAGATCCATTTTATTGGAATCTGAAATTCTTGTGGGTATTTGGGTTCTGGCATTAGTCTTCCCGTTCCATTTCATCAGCCGGTCCATTCAACACCGTCGGCGGTGCAATTACCACTACACCCGGTTGATTGCTTTATCAGGCTCATGCTCACCAAACTCGCTTTCGAATATTCAGCGCGCTGATGCTTATTTATAGATTGTGACAACCAGGGCTATAGTGCGTTGTTTTGTATCAATATTCATATGATTTACAGCGCCACAGTCAATAAAACGGTGGGGATGAAAGTGGTTATAGCCAGGTCTGGCACCATTGAAACTTCAGTAACAGGTACAACTAACACCAGCTGTCATTGCTTTTTCCCCCTGAGTACCCATGTAGAGTACTGGGCCTGTTATAAATACCGACCTCGATCACAGACATTCCCCCGGTCTTTTGATTTACTGATGCCATTATTTAGCCCATTAATTAGCCCATTAATTAGCGAGTTGTTTTATCTGTTTCATGTTTAAACGCAGTACTACCTTTTTCGTCTTTTTATGTCTGACTTTAGTCATAAATGGCTGTGTCTCTATACCGGCCCAGGTTCAACTGGTGGCGATGGATGTCGATACGGGTTTAATGCAGGCACAGGCCAGTTGCATCAAGGGCTACACACCCGAGCGTCTCAAGGTAAGTGCACAGTCAGACTCATTGCTCGATGCCGAGCATATTTCACTGCTCAACTGGAACATTTATAAAGGCCAGCGTGATAACTGGGCCAGTGACTTTAGCCAGCTTATAAAGCAGCAGGACATAGTCGTGTTGCAGGAAGCCCTGCTTGATAAAGCGCTGTTTCGGGCCATCCATATGCAGTTTCTCAACTGGAGCATGAACACCGCCTTTTATTCTGATGATGTAGAAGCAGGCGTACTCACGGCCTCCAAAGTTAGAGCGGTGCGCAGTTGTGGTTTACGTGCAGTAGAGCCGCTAATTCAAATTCCCAAAACCGCATTGCTGAGTGAATATCGTTTATCAAAAGGTGCACAGAATCTGCTAGTCGCTAATATTCACGGCATTAACTTCACCTTAGGCACCGAGGCTTATGAGCAACAGATCAGCGCATTAAGCCAGGCCATTAGTCATCATAAAGGGCCGGTAGTGGTGGCGGGTGATTTTAATACCTGGAGCGATAAGCGCATGGCCATAGTTAATCGCATGGCTGAACGTTTATCACTAAAAGCCATCACCTATAAAAACCATAATCGTCTAACCATATTTGGTAACCCACTGGACCATGTTTTTTATCGAGGGCTGGAGCTGATCAAAGAAGACAGCCTCAGCGTGACCTCATCCGATCATAATCCCATCAGAGTTACCTTTAGAGTGCCATCGGCACAGTTAGCCCGAGTTGAGTTATAGAGTTAAGTTATGAAATTTAGAACCCCGTTATTATCTATAGTGCTCATGCTGTCAGTGTTCAGCATCAATAATGTATCGGCTAAAACCGGTGTCGCAACCGACATTGAATATCTGCTGTCATTCATCGGTCAGTCTGAATGTATCTTTATACGTAATGGCAGCGAATATGCTGCACAGGATGCACGCAAACACATTCAACGAAAGTACGAGCATCTCAAAGACCGATTAAACTCAGCGAGTGATTTTATTGAGCATGCGGCAAGTAAAAGCAGCTTCTCGGGAAGGGCGTATAAAGTAAAGTGCGGTGATCAGCAACTGACCACCCGGCAATGGTTGCTAACGGCTTTGAAAAATTATCGAACGGCTGATTGAGTAATGAATATTAAATTTTCCAAAACAGTTAAAATAGGCAACAGATAAATAAACCATGAGTTGTTTAAGTAAACCAGTGATAAGTATTTAATAAATAAACAACGAATAAATCAATAAAACAGAAAATAGATGTCGGAGAGCAATTATTTGTAATATTAGAGTGTGTGATCTCTGACACCTATCAATCTTCAGTTAGTTATGCGTCAGTTGGTACTATGCTTAAGTGATTTGAAGAAAAGTGTAGAATGTAAGACTTGACCCTCTGTCTTTGTTTAAATTAAAGATGATCTATTTTATGAAATTTTTAGTTGTTTTATTGATGTTTTTTTCTGTAAATGCCTTTTCTAACCAAAGTGTTTGTTATGGCACAACTTCAAATGGACGCCTGGAAAACGGAAAGGAGTTGCCAGCTAGTGGTCAAAATTTTGAAACATACAGTATGATTGCTCGCTTTGCAGGTAGAACTTATGTCCATTCTGCTGTTAAGAAAATTATAATTAATAGCTATGAGCAACTTGAAGCCGAATTGCCTGACAAGGTTTTTAAGTATGCAGAAACAGGATTTAAAGAGGGTGGTAAGTTTAGCCCGCATAAAACTCATAGAAACGGTTTATCTGTTGATTTTATGACTCCTGTAATCGATGCTGAAGGTAATTCATCCCATTTTTCTACAACGCCATTAAATAGGTTTGGATATGATGTCGAGTTTGATGACAAAGGCGCTTTCGAAGAATATACAATTGACTATGAAGCACTAGCTGCTCATATTGTTATGTTGCACAAAGAAGCTAAATCGCAGGGTTATGATTTGTGGCGTGTTATTTTTGATCCAAAGTTGCAGCCGGAGCTGTATAAAACAGAGTATTCAGACTATCTTAAGAATAATATACAGTTCTCAAAAAAACGTTCATGGGTGAGACATGATGAACATTACCATGTCGATTTTTCTGTTCCATGTGAGAAATTAAATTAAAACAGTAATATGTTAAATCTATTTTTATATGGGTGGGACGGGGTTCACCAAAAACTGGGGTTGGAACACAGATACCGCTAATATTAGGAAGAACTGTGCTCTAACCCCACTAAATTTTTATTGTGCGTGCCCAGTTAATTTCGCGCGGTTAATTACGTATGACCCAGCTTAATTACTGTTTAATTAGCGATTTTTTTGCAAGGTTTTTTCCAGCAAGCTCTCTATACGTATTAACTGTTTTTCCATATTCCGCGTACGCTCTTCCATAATATGTACTTCGCCGGCTTCACCTTCGCCGTGTTCCCGGTCAAATTTCTCATGTTCTTTCTGCAACGTTTCTAGCACGATACCAATCATCATGTTTAAAAACACAAAAGCCACAATAAAAATAAATGACAGATAATATATCCAGCTTAACGGATATACATCCATGGTTTCATACATGATATCCGTCCAGTCTTCAAATGTAGCGATACGAAACAGGGTGAGCATGGCAATGGAAATATTGTTCCATAGTTCAGGGTTGATATTAGTAAAAAAGATGCTGCCCATAGCGGCATAAATATAAAAAATAATAAACATCAGCAGTGATACATAACCCATGCGTGGTATGGCAGTTAGGAATGCACCAAGTAGTATACGCAGCTCCGGAATGATGGAGATCAGTCGTAATACCCTGAATATTCTTAATAATCGGCCAAGCAGCACAGCTTCACCCTGATCGACGGGGATGAGGCTGGCAACAACGATAATAAAGTCGAATATATTCCAGCCCTGGCTAAAAAATCGCTTCAAACTGCGCTCAGCGATCATACGTATAATAATTTCAATCAGGAAGATTACCGTAACAGCAATATCCATTAGCTGTATTGCTTTATGTGCGGCGCTTGAAATAGGGTAGGTTTTCGCGCCAATCAACAGGGCTGATATGATGATAACCAGGATAACAAAGGTTTCGAAAATCTTGTTTTCACGCAAATTTATAAAGCGATTCTGTAAAGTCTGTGCATCTATGGGCATGGTGGAGAGTACTACTGATATATAACGGCTGTGGATTATACCCAAGGAAGAAAACGAATGACAGTAGCCTGGATAACGCTAAATTTAAGATAGAAAAGAGAAGGCGACTAACGATATGTGTTTATTCAATACTGCATAACAAACAGCATAACAAGACACCTGTTAAGAATTATTTAAAAACAAGGCGTTAGACGATATTTTGATCTTTATTATTATGGGTGTCAGGATAATGCTTCTTAACTATTAAGCTAATTGGGATGTTGCTTTAGAGACCTAAGTAGGAAAACTTTCCTAAATCCACCATAAAACCTTAAATTTAGCGTTCTTAATGCTTAATAATCCAGGGGTGTCACATGAGTCATCTTATGATAGAATGAATTATAATTAACCTGATAGGTTAATGAAAATAATGGAATATTGAATGAAAATCACTTTTGCTACCAAAAAGCTGATGAAGCAGCTCAATGAGGGCAAAACCATGGTGAAGGTGCATGGGCCAAGAAGAGCTAAGCTTTTACAAGTCGTTCTGGCTTCATTACGCGCAGCCCCTAATCTTGGTGTTTTGGCACCACCTTTCAGTAAGCCTAATAGATGCCATGAATTAACCGGCAAACTTAAAGGCGTTTTTAGCGTAGATTTAGATCATCCCTATAGACTGCTATTTAAGCCTATAGACGATCCATTGCCTATGCGAGAAGAGGGTGGCTTAGATTGGTATAAAGTGACAGTTATTGAAATTCAAGGTGTGGAGGATACCCATGGTTAATCAAGAAAAAAATGAGTACCAGCCTGACTACGCAGTGTTTCCCGGTGAAGTGCTGTCATATGAGCTAGAGCTTAGAGGCATGTCTCAGCAAGAGCTAGCTAAACGCACAGGTTTAACACCAAAGCATATAGTTTCTATCGTAAAGGGTAAATCACCCATTACCTCAGAAACATCTATCAAGCTAGAGCGCGCTATAGGTATGCCCGCTGATTACTGGTTAAACCTCGAGTCACTCTACCAGGAAACTCAGGCCAGAATCGCTGAAGAAGAGCAGCTTGAGCATGATCTAGATTGGCTCAAAAAAATACCTGTCAATCAAATGGCTAAATTTGGCTGGATCAAAAAGTTAAAAGATAAAAAAGAGCAGTTAGTAGAAGTGCTGCGCTTTTTAGGCATAGCCAGCGTAGAGCAGTGGGATGAAATATGGCCCAGTTTAAAGGTAGCCTATCGCCAGCATAATGCACATGAAGTGTTTGCAGAAGCCGTGTCTGCCTGGTTAAGGCAAGGCGAAATAGAGGCATCGGCTATACAGTGTGAAGCCTATGATAAAAAAAGCTTCAGAGCTGCTTTAGATGAAGTACGTGGATTAACCACCCAATCACCTGAAAAGTTTGTGCCAGAAATGCAGCGTTTATGTGCAGCAGCAGGTGTAGCAGTAGTTTTTGTACCTGCTTTACCTAAAACAGGTATCAGTGGTGCAACCCGTTGGGTGCATGCGAACAAAGCCGTTATTCAACTGAGCCTGCGTTATAAAACAGATGACCATTTATGGTTCACCTTTTTTCATGAGGCGGGGCATATACTGCTGCATGGCAAAAAAGAGTTGTTTCTAGAAGGCACAAATGGGCTAGATGTAGATAAAGAAGACGAAGCCAATATTTTCTCAGAAAACGAACTCATTCCCAAAAAAATATTTACAGCATTTATTAACAATGGCAATTTCAATAAAGCCAATATTATTAAATTTGCCAAATCAGTTAAAATAGCACCGGGCATTGTGGTTGGCCAACTCCAGCATAAAAGCTTACTAAAAGTGAATTTTTGTAACGATTTAAAACAACGGTTTAAATGGGGAACAGATAAATAAACCATGAGTTGTTTAAGTAAGCCAGTAATAAATATTTAATAAATAAACAACGAATAAATTAATCAATAAAATAGTTTTGATATAAAAAATAGCTATTAAAGGGCTCTGAAAAATACTGCCATGGAAATAATTATATTACTGATAGCCATACTGCTACTTAGTAGAATAAAAAATGTAAACGAAAAAACTGAGTTTAAAATTGTCGTTGCTTCAATTATGGGAATCAGCTTCTTTTTTATCTGGCCCTATGTCTATTATGCAACTCAGTTGCTGTCATGGTCAGAAACGACCACATATATATCATATTTAGTGCTTTTATCAATGGCTATGGGGCTGGTGTTAGTAATCGCTATGGTGCGTGTAAATGTGTTCGTGCCAGTGTTAGCCATAGTTGCATTTGTAGTGTGCTGGTCGGTCTCATATTTATTTGATATTCAAATAAAACATAGTTTAGCTGATTCGCTAGGTTACTTTAATGCAGACAGAGAGCTCACCGAGAAGATGCCCGGCGTAGAGTATCGCGATTATCAATCGTTAGAAGGTAATTACACTATATCAGTGCCAGCCAACTGGAAGCAACAGAGCTATAAATCAATTGGCTTAATCTACTTTACGGCTGATTCAAATAAAAATAGTCGCCTTGAATTTAGACCAAAGTGTTTTCACCCTATAAAGACAAGCATGAGTGAAATTACTCAACGGATGGTTTTTAGCGCAACTGAAGAAGAATCTGTTACTACGCAGTGCTATCACTGGAATAATGATGGCTATGCATGCAAAATAAATATTGGGCTAAAAGAAGGCCAGTTCACTGGCCCTGCAAGAATACGTTGGCTAGGTTATAACTATGTGACAACGCATGCAGTAGAACTAGACTTTGTATTGCAGTCAACCAACAAAGCCGAGCTGCAGCTAATAGATTCAATGATAGATTCAGTTCGCCTTAATCAATTTGAAAAAAACGAACAGGGTTGTGTCTCAGTAACAGAATGGTATTAATCAGGCAGATGAATCAAGTGCCTTTGCATCGATTTACACTGCCATGGTTTATTCAGTATCCCTTATATGTTTATATTGAAAATTCTAAAAAATATTAAACAATACTAATAAAATAGAACCAATAATTATAAGAAATACACCGAATTCTGGCTGATATATTAAACCTTGAGAAGGAAACTGCTCTTCCAGTTTTGAAATTACATCTTCAGAAACAGGAAATAACCACTTTCTCAATACATACTGGAATAATCCTGTCGCAATTATTATTAGAGGGAAAACAATGTCCAGATTGTCCTGGTACCACTCGTTGTCATTATCTAGGTAGTTTTCGTCATTCAGCCCAATAAACGTTTCAGTTTGTGATGGTATATTTGTTGTTTGGAGTTTTGTATCGCTCATATTTTTAAATTATTTAAAATTAGTTTCATAGTAGTGGCTTGCTGCCTTGCATTCCCATACAAGTTGATTTTGTTGTTTTGCATATTCTTGTATGAGTCGGTAACGGCTATTAGCATTATTGTTATTGATATGAATAAATAATTTATTGAAGAGTGTAGGTAGTTTATTTAACACATTCTCCGTTAGCATCATTTCTTTGGTGGTTAAGTCGACTGTACTTTTAGAAATATCCTGATATATATTACAAAGCTCTATGAAATCTGAGTTTTTAATGGCATTGTTATTTTCAGGCTCCTGCCCGCATGAAGCTAGCACGAAAACACAGAAACAAGCGTAAGTTAATGCTTTATACAAAGTTGTAATCATAATTATATTTCTCTAACTGTTACTTCAAGGGGGGTAGTATGTGGCCTGATTAACTCAAACTGATTTCTTCTCGTTCTTCATGTATTAACCAGCCCTTTGTCGATGATGTTCTTCTATAAGGGTCAACAATAAAAAAAGCAGATACATATATTATTTTATCACCTTCTTTTCCTATTTTTTCATGGTGCCATATTTCATCGCCTGGGCGTGCTAAGACCTTACTCGCAGTGTTAGCAAGTGAAAGGCCAGTATTTGCTAGTGTAAATACTAGACCAGCACCAGCAGAAACAGCACCAGTGGCTATCCCCAGAGCAGTAGTTAAAATTGGGTAACTCTCTCCACCTAGTAAATCCTTGTTAAGCTTGTCTACTATATGCTCCGAGCCCGCTGTGAAAGTTCTAACTCTTCTATTTACATCTGTATTGTTTGATGTTGTCAGAGATGGGGCGCCTTTAACGGGAACTGTTGCATAATTACCGTTCGCAACGAGTACTGATTTTACTAGTGCTCGTGGTTTAGAGTTGTCGTGAATAATAGTTTTAACTACAGGACTTAAGCGTTTATTTGAATTTTTTTGTAAAGTTTGAAGTTTGTTTAGTATATCAGTAGACATAATAAGTCTTTTCCTTAAGAATAAATTGTCATAATTAGATAAATTAAAAATTAATCTTATCTATGCTGTGAATTACCGTCAAAGGGATTATTGAATAGTAAAAGATAATTAACCATGTCGGTATCAGATTAATCTGATATTTCATAAACTGTGCGCTAATTTACGTAATTTCATCATAAGAAGTAGTAAAAGCTATCCTGCGCACTTCCACACGTCATACCCGACAAAATCTTCTGGAACTATTTTGAACGTGCTTTGCACAGCCTGAAAGGCGGAAGGCAGGAGCCTGGAGTAGCGATTCTGTCTGGTACCCAGCGACCTTGGCTTTAATCTTTAAACATAAAAAACTGGGGTCAAAACACATATACCGCTAATATTAGGAAGAACTGTGTTCTGACCCCACTAAATTCTTAAGTTGACAGTACCATCCACGGAATGCGAATAGATGAAAAAATTCAGTTCAGGCGCACTGACCAGTGAACAAAAGGTATTACAGGACGAAAACTATCGTGATCGTCATGCTGCCGGGGTGGAATATGACTATCTGTTCATTGGCACCGGCAATGCAGCGTTAACCTGTGCGTCCTTGTTGAGCAACCACGGGTACAAAGTTTGTATGCTGGAGGCGCATGACGCTCCCGGTGGATATGCTCATACATTTGAAAGGAACGGCTACTACTTTTGCGCACAAGTCCACTATATCTGGGATTGTGGAGAAGGCGGGAGAATTTACGAATTCCTTAAGCGACTTGGTCTCGAGAAAGATATCACTTTCGAGCTGTTTGATAAATCTGGCTATGATCACATGATTATGCCTGACGGTAAGCGCGTAAAAATACCGTATGGCTGGGCAGCACTGCAAAAAAACATCGAAGAGGCTTACCCGCATACTACCGGTCTCGATGCTTTCTTCAAGATCGTGAAAGCACTTCGCAAAGAGATGGCAGCGCTTCCGAGAAAAATACATTGGTGGCACTATCTGCTGACAGGCCGATTTTATTATCCAACGCTGCTGCGCTATAAAAACGCAACCGTGCAAGATGTGTTCGATGCCTGCGGCGTCTCTATTGAGGCACAAACTATCCTGACAGCGCAAGCAGGTGACTTGTTGCTTCCGCCAGATAAACTCTCATTGCTGTTCTTCGTTGGCGTGCTTGGCGGTTATGGAAGCGGGGCATATTCCCCCACCAAACATTTCAAGTATTACATACAGCGCCTTGCCAAATTTGTAACGGATCACGGTGGTGACCTCTACTTTGAAGAGCGCGTGAGCGCAATCGCCACTAAGAATGGCAGTGTCTCTGGTGTCACCACTGAGTCAGGCAAAACCTTTACTGCGAGAAACTATATCTGTGGAATGGATCCGCAAAAATCAGCAGAACTGATTGGTTGGCAACACTTTCCGAAACACGATCAGGACAAACTCAAATACGAGTATTCTGACAATGGCATTATGGTTTACCTGGGCCTCAAACCCGGGTTTGACCCAGCCAGGTACGGACTCGGCAACCACAATACCTGGCATTGCCTGGACTGGGGTATGAATACGATGTGGGAAGCAGGCAAAAAACTTGATGTAGAACACGCATGGTTCTTCATGTCGACACCCACAACGCATAGCAATGATAACTGCAACGTCGCACCCGACGGTGGACACATTATCGAACTCGCAACTTTCGCACCTTATGCACCATTCAAACAAGCTGCTGATCAGGATTATAAGGACTATCTCGAACTGAAGAAAGGCATTGCCGAAAAGTTGATTGACCTGGCAGTGAAGTATCACATCCCTGATCTTAGAGACCATATAGCCGTAAAAGTTGTAGGTTCACCAACCACCAGCGAAGACTTTTGCAATTCTCCACATGGCAATGCTTACGGTGCAGCGATGCTGCCAAAACATACCGTATCACGACTCAAAGCTGACACACCCTTTCCTAACCTGTATTGGTGTAATGCCTCTTCAGGCATTCCCGGAATTTACGGAACGGTAACTACCGGGATGGAACTCTACATGGACCTTACCGGCGATTACTTTTACAAGAGGGCAGCAGCGCTACATGATGAAGAATTTAAAGAATAACTGGGGTCAGAATGGAGTACCCCACTAAATTTCTATTACTTAAAACAATTAACTGATATAGGCGTGTTAAGCGAAACGCAAGCAGGTAAAGAAAAGTTATTCGTCCAGCCCAAACTAATACAACTAATGACTGAAGATAATAACCACTTCGAAACTTACTAAAAAAGAAGAGAGCCCCATAATACCAGCATGCTTGTGGCTGCTATCCACTGACCTTAAGCTTTTAAGTCAGTCATCAGTAATGTATAAATCCAACCCCAATAGGAAAAATTCCCTAAACCCACCATAAAACCCTAAATGTCAGAAAATTGTCAATAAAAATCAGTTAGTTAATCCTTTAAACCCCAAAACCTGTGGTAGTATCAAGTGATCATCGGTGCAGGATGCACCTAAAAACAAAAGCTCATGGATGAAATAATAATAAAAATGTGTAGGGGTGTGTCTAAGGGCATAGGCAATAAATGGGTAGCAGTAGTTTAAATGATTTAAAGCAGCGACTACGCGAGTTTGCAGAAGCTCGTGACTGGGATCAGTTTCACTCACCCAAAAATCTCTCTATGGCTCTTAGCGCCGAAGTGGCAGAAATCGTTGAGCACTTTCAGTGGCTCACCGAAGTACAAAGTAAAACACTCCCAAAAGATAAACTCGCCGAAGTAGAAACCGAACTGGCTGATACGCTTATCTATCTAATCCGCCTGGCCGATAAACTCGATATCGATCTGCTCAAAGCCGCAAAAAACAAAATAGACATTAATGAACAGAAATACCCTGTAGATAAGGCAAAGGGTAATGCTAAAAAATATACGGAGCTAGATGGGTGATGTTGGTAAGCAAAAGGCAAGACCTGACCCTGTGTTTCTGCCAAGTATCCTGATAGTTGGCTTGCTCCCAATGAACTAGATAAGAAAAATAGATGTGATTATATCTTTAGACCATATGTGACAGACTTTTTACAATGTGGTGGAGAAAGGTTTTTTGCTTCACCCTCGACTTTACGGATAAATAATTGAATATAACAAGTGCATCAAAACCGACGCTCGTTCTACGCGCGCTTTATGCAAGCGTTCTTTAGGTCCGCTTTCCTGATTTAAGCGACCATTTCAGGTGATAAACATGGATCACATAGACTTAATAATCGTAATGGTCGCTTTACACCACAAAGTGGTCATTAAGGTTTTTCTTTGAGCGATGATTAAAGTAAGGGAATCTAGATATTCAATATTAAATATCCTGCTTCGACTTTAGCTATTAATTTTGATGGCTTTATATTAAGAGGAGCTGATATATCGAATAATGTAGTAAGTGAAGTCCTAAATAGTAAAAAATATATTTTGAGGTGTTACATGAATATAAAGAATTTGAGAGCATTATCTGATAAATATCTGTCAGATACGCAGGAAACATATAAATTAAAAAAGTCCTTTTTTTCGGTTTTAGAATACATATATAAAAATGAATGGTCTGGTGCATGTCATGCCACAACGTCAATTCTTTATATATTACTTAGAGAGCAAGGTATTAATGTAAATAGATTTGTTGGTGAAGTCACAAGAGAAAATATTATATTTGATCATTCATGGTTGGAATTAGATGGGAGTGTAATAGATGCGGCAATTAGTAATACGTTAATACAAGGCATAAGCTTCTCTCCTGTTTTATTAGGTATAGAATTAGATACAGGAGAACAATCAAGATCTAATTATAATTATGCAGCTGGCGGTGGTATAGATTCTGAGATAGCACCATTTTTAAGTCAACCTTTTAAGGTCTATATGGATGGCTATCCAGGTCATGCAAAGGGATTGTGGGGTATTGCTAAAGATATAGGAAAAAAAGTTAATATACGACTAAATACTGAAATTCTTCGCAATAAGTATGGGGATGAGTCTTGGTGTTATAAAGAATAATAAATTTCTATTTCAAGCCAGAGAGTTTCACCAAATATGTCAGAAAATTTAACATTTCGAAATTCACGTCCATCATGGGCTAATGCATGTGTTGGTGATAATGGAAGTCCATCATATATTGATTATGCTAAAGGTTTTTCAGAAGCGGCTAATCTTTTAATTAATGAAGTTATAAGTTGCAAATCTCGTAAACATTCTGTCGATACTCTCATATATCCAATATGTTTCAATATGAGGCATGCAGTTGAATTATGGTTAAAAGGAACGGTAGTTGTACTTCAGGAGCTGGCTAAATTTAAAAATGTGAATCTAGATTTCAATTTATCTAGCTCACATGATATAGGGAATATATGGAATTTTATAAAGGTGAATGCAGTTGATTTTGATATAAGATATTCGTCATTTATAAATAAGCTTGATGAATATATTGAAGATATTTCAAATATAGATTCAACAGGGCAAACATTTAGATATCCATTTGATGGCGAAAGTAAAAAGCACCTTACTGAAGTTTCTATAATAAATGTTTGTATATTAAAAGTACGATTTGCTGAGTTGGAAGCTATACTTGATGAGCTTAACTATTTTAACTTGTATGTGGAGGAGGAGTATAGTCTTGGATCATATACAAGAAAATTATCAAGATCGGAATTGTATAATTTAGCAAATGACTTGCCTGATAGGTCCCAATGGTCTAATTCAGAGTTTTTAGTGATTAAACAAAGAACAATGTCAAAATATGAGCTTAGTAGTAATGACTTTAGTAAAGCTATTAATATTATTGAAGATAATTATGAGATGGGAAGATTGATCTCAAGTGTTCCATCTTTGAAGGGTATTTGCTCGAATGGATTGAATGATTTTTTTGACGAATGGGTAAAAGTTCATGATATTGAAAGATTAACGAAGCCTATTGATATTGAAGATCGTATGATCGAATTTACTAAACCAGATTTTGAGAGCATGGAGAATGATGGAAAAGTAGAAGCTGAATGTTGTGATACTCTACTAAAAAAACTATGTGTTGAGGCAGTGTCTGGGTTGAAAGCTCTTTTTTACTTCGGTGAGCATAAAGATTTTACTGAATATTATATTAGTATGTATGAACGTACAAAGACTGAGTTTTCAGTTACATCAGAAAAAGACCCTGATAGATATAGGCAGTCATTAAACCACATCCTAAATAAAACTAATGCATTTGAAAATATATTAATGAGTCTTTATTTTCTCGGATATGGTGAATTATCAGATCAGATTTTGAAAAGGTATAATGTTAAAGGGTGTTTTGATTGGTTGGAAAAAGCTAAAAATAGAAGCCTTTTTTCGAAACCAGATTTCTGTGGTTATAATTTGTAGTCAAATATAAGTAGTTATTAAATTTATTAAATGTGAATTTAATACAAAATATATTCTCAAAAGTATAGTTTGTGTGACTCTAGCTAGGAATGGCTCAAAATGTGTCTTATAATGATTTTGTCATAAACTTTAAGGATATATGAGACAAATGACAGTAGTTGGATACGCAAGGGTAAGCATCATAGGCCAGTCATTAGATGTTCAGCTGGATAAGCTCAATAAGTATGGCTGTGACAAAGTCTTTCAGGAAAAACGCTCCGGAACCACAGCAGAGCGCCCAGAACTAAGCCAGTGTCGACAATATGTGCGTGATGGTGATATTTTGGTAATTACTAAGCTTGATCGTTTAGCCAGATCAACTTACCACCTCACACAGATCGCAGATGAGCTTAAACGCAATAATGTTGAGCTTGTAGTCATAGATCAAAATATCGATACCAGTACACCAACAGGCAAGCTAATGTTTAACATGTTGGCATCAATAGCTGAGTTCGAGACTGGTATACGCAAAGAACGCCAAATGGAAGGTATTGCAAAGGCACTAGATAATGGTGTGAAGTTTGGTCGCAAATCAAAGCTTAATAGTGAGCAGTTAAGTACTATGAAGTCTGAGCGTGACTCTGGGTTGAAAATATCAGAGCTTATGAATAAATATAATTTGAGTAAGGCTTCAGTATATCGTTACTTAAAAGAGGCCTATGCTCTGTAAGTTATATATAATGCATTGATTTTTATATAAATATTGTCATTTTCAAGTTCTTTTTCATTTGATTTAAGTTGTTTCTATGGTAAGTTTCGACTCTTAATTTTTTAAATGGCCTTTACTATATGATAGGCATAGATTTGTTTTCAGGTGCTGGGGGAATGAGCCTTGGCGCATCTATGGCAGGTGTTGACGTACAACTTGTAGTTGAATCAGATAAATTTGCTGCAGAAACTTATTTACTTAACCATAAACCTAAATATGGTTTATTTAATGACGATATTCGTAAATTTAGTAAAATTGAAATAAAAAACAAAAAAGAGCCGACTATTGTTTTTGGTGGGCCTCCATGTCAGGGGTTCTCTACATCCAATCAAAAAACGCGTTCAGTATTTAATGAGGATAACTGGCTTTTTCAAGAATTTATTCGAGTCATTGCTGCGTATATGCCAGATTGGATTGTATTTGAAAATGTCAAAGGTATTCTTGAAACAGAAAAGGGATTATTTGTTGAAAAAATTATAGACTCTTTTGAGAAGTTAGGATATTCGACGAATTCTATAGTTTTAGATGCATCGGATTTTGGTGTGCCACAAAAGCGAGCACGCTTTTTTATTGTGGGTTCATTGCATAATTCAAAGTTTGAATTTCCAGAACCTATTAAGAAAAATAAAGTAACTGTCAAACAGGCAATTTATGATTTACCCAACTTAAACAACGGGGCATCTGTTAATTATTTAGAATATAAGACAGCTGCTCGTTCAACATATTCAAAAAATATGCGTAAAGGAATGAAAAATAAAAAAGGATGCTACAACCATCTTGTTACTCGTAATAACTCTTTGATAATTGATAGATATAAGCATATACCTCAAGGAGGAAACTGGGAATATATCCCAGATGAATTAATGAATAATTATACAGATGCTAGTAGATGCCATACGGGTATTTATCGCAGACTCAAGGAAGATATTCCATCGGTTGTAATCGGTAATTATAGAAAGAATATGCTTATACACCCAGAACAGCATCGTGGGCTATCAGTTAGAGAAGCTGCTCGTTTACAGTCATTTCCGGATTTGTTTGAGTTTAAAGGGTCGATTGGTTTTCAGCAGCAGCAAGTAGGTAATGCTGTGCCGCCATTACTTGCTAAGGCTTTATTTAGCTCAATATTAATGAGTTAGGGAATTATGAGTGTGGATAATGATAATTTCGAATTAGAGCCTTTGGAGCTCTGGTTTAAAGAAAAATGTAAAAATGGAAATTTTTTACCAAGTCATTCTAAAGCATACTTTAATCAATATTTGTTGATTAAAAGTTATTTAGAAAAAAATGTATATCCATATATTGGTGCGGGGACTTCTGCTGAAGATCAAGGAGTTTATACGGATCATAGTGTTGATCATTTTAATTCGGTTATTAGGTATGCCGGGCTATTGCTTGGTTTAGATTCTACAAGTGAAACTCCGATTGAGGATCAAAAAATATTACTTGATCCATATGAGGTATATATGGTTCTAACATCGATACTTTTACATGATGCGGGAAATATAAATGGACGCAGGGGTCATGAAAAGAGGCCGTTGAAAATTTTATTGGGGTTAGGTAATGCGGTGTGTTCTGATCGTTTTGAAGCAAGGCCTATCGCAGCAATTGCAAAAGTCCATGGTGGTAAGGTAATAAATAGTAGTGGTGAAGAGGATAAGGATACTATTAGAAATGCTAGTTTAAATGATATTGATTATTATAGAGGTGTGAAATATAGACCTAAATTAATAGCTGCTTTAGTTCGGTTTTCGGATGAAATTTGTGAAGATAGAAGTAGATCTGCACGATTTATGTTGGATAGTGGTAGTTTGCCCGAAAAAAGTGAGATTTATCATAAGTACGCAGACTCAATATCAAGTGTTTCAGTAGATATTCCAAGTAAAACAATAAATATAAAGTTCGAAATAACAAAAAGTGATGTGCTAATAAAATTTGGAAAAGATGATGGGAAGCAGTATTTAGTTGATGAAATAAATGCCCGTCTTGAAAAAATGTTTTCAGAGTTACTTTACTGCAAATCTTTTATGTATGAGGTTGTAAATATTGTTCGTATTCGCGCAATAGTTAGTATTTATGATGACCATGATGACGGCAGTGATGAATTCGAAATGAATATGTTGAAAAATGAAACGTTTGAGTTAACAGAAAAAGGCTATCCATCTAAAGCATATTCATTTAAGAAAAATAGACCTGATTGGATAGGTGAAGAAGTTAAAAAAGAAGTGGAAAAAATTGAGGTGATTAAATGAATCCATTCTCAGTTAAGACTCCAGAAACGCTCACTCCTGATGCTATTGCCAGTCTTTTTATAGATGTATTGTCAGATTTTCCACGCCTTCTATCTCCAGAGCATACGTTTCTTCATGGGGCTCGTGGTACTGGTAAAAGTATGATGTTTAGGTATTTGGAACCACAGGTTCAATTGGCGGCGAATAATGTTGCTTCATCTTCTGAGCTTAAATACTTTGCGGTTCATATGCCGATTAAAAGTGCGAATTATGCACTTAGTGAGTTGGAGCGTCTGGATGGTGCGCCATATTTTTTGATGGCCGAACATTTCTTAGTAATGAGTTCTGCCATACACATATTATCATCTTTGAAATCATTAATTAATGAGAATGGTTGTCTTGATGAAAGTGATATAAGACAGTTCTATAGAAATGTAGTTGGTTTACTAGATGATTCGGGAGTGTCAAATATTCCTGAAGCCTTAGAGAAGGATGATTCGTTCCTTAATGAGCTTTCACGACTTTTTGAGCGAGAAAGAGCGAATGCAAAACGATATATTGCAAAATTGGCTTTCACTGAAGAGTCAATTCCATATGATGATGCGTTGTTAGATTACGAAGAGTTTTTTTTGCCATTTGTTAGATATGTGCGAGGGCTTTGTGTTTCACCTAACGGTCCTATTTATCTTATGTTGGATGATGCAGATAATCTGCCGATCAGAATGCAAAATATTATTAATGGGTGGGTTTCATATAGAAGTACAAATGATGTCTGTTTGAAAATATCAACTCAACAAAAATACAAAACATGGAGAACAAGCCAAGGAGTTTTAATAGAAAGTTCCCATGACTTTTCAGAAATAGATATTAGTGCTGTATATACATCTAAACACTTCAGTCATTACTATGAGAGAGTTGAACAGATTGTTAAGAGACGGCTTGAAGTTAGCGGTTTTCTTGATATGGAGCCTTTAGCTTTTTTTCCTGAGGATCAAAAACAGGTAGAAGGGCTAGAAAAGATAAAGAAACAAATTGCCGAAAACTGGGATGCTGGAAATGGTGTCTCTAGTAGGAAGTCAGATGATATCACAAGATATAAAACATCTGAATATATGAAGTATCTAGCCAGTATAAAAAAAACAAATACCTATAGTTATTCTGGATTTAGAAGTCTTGTGGATATATCTTCAGGTATGATTAGGTATTTTCTCGAATCAGCTGCAAGAATGTATTCTGAGCTAGAAGCAATAAATGGCAGTGAAACAATAAACTTTATACCAACTGAAATACAAGATCGCGTCATATATAAATGGTCTGAGGAATATGTTCTGGAAGAATTTGACCGGCTAAGGAAAGATGAAACGAATATTAATGCTGACAACCTTAATAAAGTAGAAAAGCTTAAAAGATTAATAAATGCGATTGGTCAAACTTTTCAAATAAAGTTGCTTTCATCTGATTCTGAAAGAAGGTTCATTTCTTTCATGTTATCAGACTATCCTGGTAAGGAAGAGCAAGAAGTGCTTGATCTGGCAGTAGAGTGGGGTTATCTAAGTACAAAAACTATTGCAAGAAAGGAAGGTGTTGGTAGGAATATTTTGTATGTATTAAATAGGCGTCTTGCGCCATATTTTAAATTAGATCCATCAGGTTATGCATCTCACATGTCAATAAGGCCAGAACATCTTTCATTGGCTATTAATAATCCAAGTGAATTCGTAAGGGCTCGTCTAGAGAAAAAAACTAATAGTTCTAGAACTCAACAATCTGAGATGGATATATAGGATAGGGCGTCATGAAATCGTGTAAAACTGAAGATTTATCACAGAGCTTGCCAGATAGAATAGATTATTTTCTAGTGTGTGCTAGCTATGAAGATAGGTGTCTTACATCATATAATTATATTGATAGCATGAAGGTAAAGTCTGCAGCTGTCTTTTACTATGAGCAGTTTTATGAAAATGTGATTGATAACGCAGATTTGCTTGTGGAAAAGTTTAAAGCAAAGAAATATATATTGGATAATTATAAGCCAACTACAATTGCAGATGCAGTAGTAAATTATTTTAGTATTGAATCAGATTTTGTAGAAGAAAAACCTAATGTTGTTGTCGATGTGTCTACATTTACACGTGAAAGTTTACTAATTCTCTTGAGGTATCTTCAAATAAACAAAGATAGCTTCAAGGATATAGTTATATATTATCGTTCTGCAGATGTGTCTCATAATTTGAGTGATGCTGTTTTATCCATAAGATCAGTAATTGGTTATATGGGGGACATAGACCCAGAAAAACCAACACATTTGATAGTTTTATCGGGCTATGAGTATGAGCGTGCCAAAGAAATTATTGATGTTGTTGAGCCGGATTACATATCCATTGGGTATGGAGGAAAAGGTGAATCTATCAATGATGATATACAAGAAAAAAATAAAATATTTACTAATAAATTAATTGCTTATTACTCATCGGATAATATTGAAAAATTTACTCATTCATTGGTCGATATTAATGTATTAAAAAATAAATTGATCGAAATTATTTTTTCTAAGGAAGGCTATAATGTGGTAATTGCGCCGTTAAATAATAAAATATCTACTATTTCTGCGGGACTTGCAGCATCAGAAAATCCAAAAGTGCAGATTTGTTATGCACAAATGGCAAATTATAATGTGGTTGATTATTCAACTGCCTTGGATACGTGTTTTGTTGAAAAGTTAGAGTTCAATTAATGTTTTTCTCAATACAATAACAGAGAGTATTGTATCAAGGTGTCAGCCAGCTTTATTTATAACGATAGCCATGCACTCTTAGATATTATTGATGCTAACTGTGTTCAACTTACAGGAGAAAGCGTGGCCATAGTCGTGAGCAAGTATTTTTGAAAATAGCTGAAAGGGCTCTGCCCCTAAACGTGTTATGTTATGTAGTACATTATGTTCTGACCCCCTTTATCCTTGACCCTATTTATCCTATGAAAAATTGACTGTCCCAGAAAACGGCCCCAACGAAAATTAAAAGGGGACAGTCCCCTTTGATACTGGTACCTTTAATATAAGTTTTAGAAGAATAAATACCTTGAAAAGTAAAATCTTAACCCTGCATTTTTTTGTTCTGTTTGTTTCTGGTTTTAGCCATCCAGTAATAGCAGAAGACAATAATGGAATTTATCGTTGGACAGATGCACAGGGACGCGTTCATTTTGGTGATGACAGGGCAAAGGTCGATAATGCCGACGTTCTTACAAAAGCTGTGAAGCCTGCAACTGATGTTGATGCGCCAATTGATAAGCCCGCTAAACATCTGTCTCGAAAAAACCGATTGATTACAGAATTTGTTGAAGTCGAAATTAATATTACTTCACATATACCACGTACTACCTATAGATTTAAAGAGCCTCTGTTACCCAGGGCCAAGGTGTTGACCGCGCGACTGTTTGAAGGTTCGCTCTGGATGGCGGGATATTCGGGTCTGATTGAGTTTGATCTGGAATCTGAACAGTGGCTTTTGTATGAGCAGGCCAGTGGCTTGCCGGGTGAGTTGGTCGAAGACCTGGAAATCATTGATGGGCGTATTCTGCTGGATATACGATATTGGGAAAACGGCTCCCTTTCTGATCCTGTCCCTTATTGGCTTGCCAATGGAAATTACATAAAAACGAACAGGGATGTTAAAGAAAGCCGTGCGGGTGGTCGGTTTAATTCTAAAAGCAGCAGTTTAAAACACTGGAACTATAACGATGCATTAAAATTTGGCGGTTACACCTGGCTTTCAAGTAGTGGACGATATAATAATAACACGGGTGTTTTTGAAGGCGGGGGCGTTTACAAGCTGCGAGCGATTTCTAAACGTGGAAAATATTTTGGCCTTGAGGAGGGGTTAGCTCACGAGTATTGTTATACCTTAACGCATACCTCAAATGAAAGTCTCTGGGTCTCACATTACGAAGTAAAACGTGGTTTAAGTGTATTGCATAAAGGTGCATCAAACTGGTCAGCGGTCACACATAGTAATGACGGCGTCGAGCTAGGAGGTATTGATATAGTTGGGCTGGATCATCTATTGTTCATTGGTCAGCGGGGCGCACTGGTGATATACGATACGCTATCGGGATATGCTTATTTGCTGGATGAATCGGACGGCTTGCCGGGTTATATCGTGACCGATATTCATATTGATGATGATAAAAATATCTGGGTTAGTGCCTACTCTTCTCATGCCAAAAAAGGGCAGACCTCAACAGGTGTAATGAAACTAGGTTATCAGAATGTTCTAAATCTGTTAAAGATGGTGGAACAGGAAGCAAGGGTAGATGGCGAATTAAGATAACTTAATAAGACACCCATGTTAACACTTGCGAATAATGATCAATTGCGGCGTCAAGTTTATCGTGACCTGTTCAAGGTACATTTGGACACTGGAATTATTGAAGAGATTCGCTCTTCTACCAACGGTAACTTCGTTCTTGGAAGTGTGCATTTTAAGGATGAGATAGCCTCGATGTTGCAAAGGAGAGTGGTGCCTTTGAAGGCGGGCAGACCAACTAATGCGGAATAATATTCGTGGTCTGTCCCCGATTTTTCGTCCTTGTTAACTTATCGATCATCCATGATCTATTTTACTGATACAACCAGGTCCACACGTCGGTTAGTAGCTCGTCCTTCTGCAGTCTCGTTAGAGGCAATCGGGTGTGATTCGCCGTAACCAACATAGGTTATTTTATAACCGCCTGCTAGTGAAAGAAGGTACTTAGCAACTGCTGACGCCCGATTCTTTGAAAGCTTTTTATTGATGTCGGTTGATCCTACCGAGTCGGTATGGCCTTGCACAGTGACTTTTTCGGCATCCAGCTTTTTAATAATGGAATCAACTTTAGAGATTAATTTTTTTGAAGATTCGGGAACCACCGAAGTACCTGACCTGAAGTTAACACGCTTAAGTCTAAATACCAGTTGATTACCTTGCTGATAGACTAACGCATCACTGGTAGACAGTACCTTGCGTGCTTCTTCCATGGCCTGCTGGAATTTCACCTGTGTCGATGCATTGGCCAGTTGTTGTTCCTGTGTCTTAAGCACGCCTTCGGTCCGTTTCAGCTCGCCTTCTTTTTGTTCAAGCGTCTGTTGTGCTGATTTAAGGTTGGTGCTCAATTCGCCCAATGAGCGTTTTTGTTTAACAATTTGCTCGGCAATATTTTCAGGGGTGCCTTTTGCGCCCAGGATAACGGTCATAACATCAAACAATTGTGTCGCACTGGTCAGCGCATCATCAACACTTTTTTGATATACGCCTGGGTTACGCGGGCTCTGAGCAATAATATTCATCGCGGCATTGAAGTCTAATGACGCGTTTCGTAGAGACTTTGGTGCAAGATCATCGGCATCATCTTCCTTCGCCTGTTCAATCGCTTGTTTAGCGCTATTGAGCGTACTGAATTGAACGGCCCTGGCTTCTAATACGAGATATTGTTTCTGAAGCTCAGCGAAATCCTCTGGAGAAAGCGGTCGACTAAATTGTTTTGTTTCATCTTTTAAATCATCATCAATTTCCATCATGCTCTCAACGAGCTCAGTATTTTTACTGGCACCCGCCTTAAGCGCAGAGTCTCTCGCCTTGAGTATACGGGTAGAAGATGATTTTCTGCTGTTTGCTGTTTTTCCCGCATCCTGAAAAAGGGCCTTTGCAATGGCTGCATTGTTCAACACCGATTCGCTTAAATCTCCCCGTTTTAAATCCTGCTTAGCTTGAGCCAGGTAATCACTACCGAGTGAATATTGCTCATCGGCTAACACATCATGTTGCTCCCGCTGCGCAGTAATCATTATTTGCGTCACTTCAGCGACGGCTTTTTTCGGGTCATTGCCTGATGCAAGCTCAGCTGTCCTGAGGTTGGCACACCCAGTTATCATTACGACAGTCATGATGAACCATGCGGATTTAGTTAATTTATTCACTACGCTATTCTCCTAAATATAAATTCTTATCTATGTATTCATGAGCCGGGGGTAGATCACGGCTAATGTACACTTTTTTATAGGTCGACTAACCTTCCAGGTAAAGCACATTTTATTATCTTATTAACTATTTCTTCTTTAAAAACAGGTATCAACAATAGGGGGTAGACCACGGTTTTTAAGAGGGGGTTCTGGGGACACGATACTTAATTATTTCTTTTAAAATTCAGTTATCATAATCAAAGCTCATTAACATGGAAGGTTAAATATTATGGCAAACTAGCCAGAGAATAACACTAATAGGACACCCATGTTAACAAGTTTTAGAAAAATTTGAGGTCTAGCACATTTTTGCCATAATAAAACAAATTGAATATCGAGTGACTTATGAAATTTTCACATCTAAAAGTAGGCGAACGCTTTTTATTAAAGGGTGAGCTCTATGTTAAAGCTACGCCATTATTAGCGAACCATGCGGATACAGGTGTTAATAAAGTAGTGCCTAAATACATGAATATAGAGCTTGCTGAAACAAGAACAGCAGATGCGGTTGTGTTCAATAAACCTGACGAAATGCTTGAGTATATTGTGAGTGAGTTAAGTGATGCTATAAATAGTTCAACACTCTCTGATGCAGGAATAGAATTGGTGCACAATGAAATTAAAAGAATTAAACACGAAGCAATGAAGAAGATAAAGTAATATCAAAAAAATAAATATTTAAATAATAGTTGAGGTTTAGAGTTCAGCTTTCTCTGAATTTAAAGGGGACTGACCTCTTTAATTTCCTTTAATTTTAACCTTTAATTTCACTTTAATTTCCTTAATTATCCGTTAGGTGTTACACATTTTAAAGAACAGGTTGAAAAAACATTGGGGCGCGTCATTGGTCATAATCAACGGGGCAGGCCAAGTGTGAGATAAAAGTTGTATGAAATTAAATCACTCCGACCACTTTTGTGCTTTTGTAGGTATAATTGCCAACCGTTTTTATTAGAGTTAACACTATCAATTCCAAAGATATAAAAGAAATCAATCAGATACACCAACCAATAGCTTCACCAAATACAGCTGTATCAGAACCGATAGCCAATTCACAGCTTAAAATTGCTACCTTTAATTTATTTAATTACCTTGAGCCACCTAATGCTTATTACGACTTTGATCGTATTTATAGTACAGAGCAATGGCAAAAGAAACAGCGCTGGCTTACTGATTACTTACGTGAATATCAGCCCGATATTATTGGATTTCAAGAGGTTTTTAGTTCTGAGTCGTTAAAAGAGTTAGTTATCTCAGAAGGGTATGGTTATTTTGAAGTGGTTGATCAACCTGAAGTCATTGATGATTTTATTTACAAGCATCCTGTTGTCGCTATTGCATCTCGTTATCCTATTGTTGGTATCAAAGCGGTTGAACTAAACAATGAGCTTGCACAAACATTAGGGTTGTCCGATGATTTTTCCTTTAGCCGAAAAGTATTAAGGGCAACTGTTGATGTCCCTCATATAGGGAACTGTGATTGTTACGTTGTGCACTTTAAATCGAAGCGTCCAATGATCGAAATTGATGAGCAAGATGATAGTCGATCGGCAGAACAAACAATTATTGAAAGCTTAAAAGCAGATGTGGCTGGTAGGTGGGGTTCAACCATACGACGTGGCAGTGAAGCGGCATTATTAATGATTGCTATGATTGAACGGCGCGAGGCTACTGGCAACCCTATGGTATTAATGGGGGATTTTAATAATACTTTAGCTGATGGTGTGTTGAGCCATTTGCTCATAAACTCTCTACGTTTTGCTTCGCCCATTGACTGCGATGCCTATCTTGCTAAGTATTGCTTAAATGACGCTTGGGGTTTGTTTCAACATGGACTATCTAATGAAGACAGCGAAATTAATGGAACGAGTGTAATTAATGATCACAATGAAGTTGATGAAACGGCTATAGAAATTAATCGAAAAGAAAACGTAGAACGCACCCCAACACATTATTATGGTGGAAGTGGATCCGTACTCGATTACATTTTATTATCCTGTGAATTTGATGCTAGCTACCAGGACAGTCTTTTTCAAGTTAGCTCTTACAATACTTACAATCGACATTTAATTAATCCTATTTTCGAGCGTGATGGCGAATGTACAGATCATGGCGTTGTTTTAGTTACATTAACCTTAAGAGATTGACGAATAAAGAGTAAGTGCAGTAAATTAAAGGGGACGGAGGGATTAAAAACTGACCAATGAGTTTCTTGAAGTTGATTGGTTAAAAAATAATCCCTCCGACACCTTTTGCCTTTTGCACCTTTTACACTTTCTTGATTAATATGTGGGTCAGCAGTGCTCCTGTAAATTTATCTATCTTTCAAATGCTGATACGCCGGCTCTGTCGCAATTCTTTCATCCGTAATCGCCGTGCCTACCGTAAAGTGGTACATGCTCTGTAACGCCGTGTTCTCTATGCCCAGTATTTCGTGCAGGGTGTCATCGAAATAACAACCAATGCCAGTGGCGCTTACATCGGCGGCTTCGGCTTCCAGGTACAGTGTTTGACCAAGCATGCCGGCTTCCCAGAACAGTTGCCGATATTGCCAGGGCTTGTGCTCAATGTTGCTATCGAACTCTGCCAGCATGCCGAGGCTGAATGCGCTGTCGGCGGCAATGTCCTGGTGGCAACTGATGGTACGTGCTGCGTTTTCGCCGTTGCCGGAGGTGAGTAGATACAAGCCGAGGTGATTGGGTGTGGTCGCCGGTTTGATCCAGTCAAAATCCGCGCTTAAGTTTTCACGTAGCATCTTTTCGCCGCTGGCTGATCGAGCTAAAACATATAAGCCAGATTCCAGACCCTCAACGCGGTGAACAAATATCGCCAGATGGATGCGCGGTGCAAAGTTCAGGCTGTCGAAGGGGAGCGTGTTGTGGCGTGGTAAAACACAATCGAGCATGCGATAAAAATGGTCTAAAGGCAGTGTGCTCACACCATCAAAAGCCTGGGCACTGCGCCGTTGTTGAATAATGCGGTTGGCGAGCGCGGTTGATGGGCACGCCATTAAGACGGGCAGCGGCAGTGGGCACCAGCCTGCGCTCTCGGTTTCTGGTTTGATGCAGGTGTGACTAATGTCATCAATCACCGGCCAGTCGATATGTGATGGCGGACTCAGGCCATTCGCCAGCCCATGCCACTCACCCTGCTGAGCACAGCTGGCGAATTCATCCAAATTAACCGGGCTAACTTCTTTCCCGGCTTCACTTCGGAGTTCCGCCCGGGGGTGAATCTGTAACAGCACATCGGCGGTTTCATGTTCGGCGTTGTTAAAATCCTGTGTTCGGTTCAAGCCTAATAGCGCGTTAATGTGTTCGTCGCTGCAGGGCTCAAGCACCTCAACCTGCCAGCCCAGAGTGGCCGCCGCATAAGAAAAGGCGGCAATGGCATGGCCGACATCGTGCTGGCAATAACGGAAAGCGCGTTCACCGTATTTCCAGGCTTCGCGCCAGTGGATGGAAGACAAACCAATCAGCAAACTATCGGCTGGCGCTGAAGTAGTGAAGGCACAACGTTGTTCAAGGCAATGCGAATAGCTGTGATAGTGATAAACACCCGCCGCAATAGCATCAATGCCAGAGGTGATCAAATAACTTTCAGTGGGATGCAGGTTGCCACTGGATGGATTGTTACGCAGTGCCCAACGCGTGTCGCCAGCCACTTTCCATGCCGACAGACCCATGGCCAGTTCAAATAAAGCGCCAATGGCATCGGCATCTGTTTTTGCACTGGGGTTTTTATCGCGTTGGTAAAGGTCAGCAAAGCTGGCGTCAAACTGTGGTGTGGCCAGTGGCAATTCAATTTTCGGGCAGCCGGAAAATTCGCGAAATGGATTCGGTTGGCTGGCCCAGTCGAGGCCGTCCGGGCCGTTGGCGTATTGTTGCAAACGGTGTTTGCTGCGCTGGTGATAGTCAGTAACACTAATCTTGCTGGGGTTCATTTTGTAATGGTGCGCTATGGTTGCGAGCAGAAAAAATTAAAGTAGGGCGACGACAAATCATAATGCTCATGATTTTTAATAGTCAGCTAGCGCCTACCTTAATCTAAGACCGCCAGATAAAGAACCAATAAGTGACAGGGTGATTTTCTCGTTCCTATGAGGGAGCGTGGGAACCAGAAGTATTAGATAAGGGCATTCACCGCAGAGGCGCAGAGAAAAACTTACTTTAATAAATTAAAGGGGATGGTAAATTAAAGGGGACGGAGGGATTAAAAATTGACCAGTCATTAGGTGGTTGTTTGTATGAGTTGAGTTTAATTTTAGATTTACTAGCAAAGGAGTTGCTATGCCAAGACGTGCAAGGATGTACCTATCAGGTTTGCCTTACCATATAACGAAGAATAGGGTCAGGTCTTTCATTGTGCGCACAACGAAAGACCTGTCCCTAAAAATTCGCAATTAAATCATAAAAATTAACCCTGCACTTTATATTGTAAAATCTTTCTTATTTAATCATCAGACAATTCATTTTCTAAAATCCTCGCTAAGTGGCTAAACTGAATGTGTTTTAAATAAAACTTCCCCCAACTACTATTAGCAGGTGATGATATGAGCAGTACACAAGATGACGCTATGAAGAAAACCATGACTTATTTAACGGTCGGCTTATTCGCTCTTTTCTTTTCTATTATAGCTCTGGCTAATGCGATAGCTTAAGCAGAAAAAAGGGAACAAATAAATAGGTGCCAGAGCACACACATTCTAATATTAGAATGTGTGTGCTCTGGCCTCAATTATTCCAAATATTTGGCAACAATGGTGATACATGTTATTGCTTCAGTGTAATGCCGAACCTTGAGAGTTGCTGCAACATTAGAACACCCAGTACTGTGCCGAAAGGGAAAAGAATTAACAGGAAGTAGCCCAGGGCAATGGATAATTTGTACCCCCAGAGCTGTCGTTTTTTTAAACCAGTTACCGCCAGAAAATGTAATGTAAAGAGAAGCGGTGGGATACCGAAAAGTGATAATTTCAGGATGCTGTCGTTGGTAACGTTTGTTACTAAGGATATCAGAATCAGTATGCTGCCACCGATGGTGCCAATGGCATACAGAGCCATCACTATGTAGTGAACAGACAGGGCATTTGAAAAGGCGGCTTGTTCTAAATCGGTGTGCTCTGGTAAGGAGTTGTTTATCTGTTTGCTCATGGTGATATTGGTTTTCAGCTGATAAAGGTTAAAGAAGAATAAGTCCAGCAGGATTGACTGTGGGTGAAGTGGTTATATTATCATATATAGCGGTGGTATAAGCGCTTCTGAATATTGGACTCAGAGCACAATTGCTTCAATAATTGGGGTCAGAAATATTAGCGAAAAACCCGGGTCAGAGAACAATTGTTTCTAATATTAGAGTGTGTGATCTCTGGCCCTGATTAATTTATAAGTGGGGTCAGATGAAACTTATTCTTTAATCCGTTATACCCATAAGGTCGATCAATTCCGCACTGCTGATGACATGACAGTAGATCATGTTAAGTATCTCCAGCTCTTTTCGGTGGAGTTCATCAGTTCCCGCCGCACAACAATCCTCAACCAGGATGACATTGAAACTTTCATCTGCCAGGCTACGTACCGTCGATGAGATACACTGATCGGTAAATATACCGGTAAGCACCACATTTTTTATACCCATGTTGTGTAGTACAAGGCGCAGGTTGGTGCCGGTGAGGGCGCTATCGGTTGTTTTGGTGACTACGATTTCACCTTCACGTGGTGCCAGCTCCGCAACGATCTGTGAATCCTCCTGATCCTTCGGCAAAAGCAGGTAGTTCCAGCCCGGCTTTTTCTGGCTCAGGGAGCGATCCTTTCCATTCTCCAGCAGGCAAGCGATGCGGGCATGCAGAACATCCATGCCATGTTGCCGAAAGCTGTTTTGTAATCTGGCTGTTGTCGGGATGACGATTTCATGCATACGCGCATGAAAAGGTGCCCAGCGTGTCCGTTCGGCCGGATCATCCGAAGGTGACATATAAGTATTCTGAACATCGATACTCAATAACGCCGTTTCATCGGCAGGTAAAGTGAGATCTGCTGGTTCAGGGGTGTTCTCGTAGTAGAAGGAGCGGTAGTCGGTTTTCCAGTTCATAATGATAACAACATACCAAATTTGACCAGGTATTTGTCAAAAATTATCTGTTATCTTATTAAAGGGAGCAGTAATAAGTGGGGTCAGATGAAACTTTTCTTACAATAGGTCGCACTAGCCGATAAAATATTCATTATCAATTATTACTAAGATGAAGTTAGAAAAAGTCTCATCTGATTTTTACTTGCAAGGAGATAAAGTATATGTATGAAGTTATAGTGACAACTTCCTATAAATTCGATGAAAAAATTAATGAGAAAAAACGCGATAAGCCCGTCGAAATCATCATTGAGACAATGGGGTGGTTTTATGCGCGTATCCCGGTATTTGAACGCCCTGTCTATGTAGAAGGTGTCATTGAAGTGACCGAGGTTGATGTACGCCCTGATACACCTCATCCTATCAGCCAGTTTTCAGTTTCAACATCTGTTAAAAATCGAAATTTCATGAAGGGTAAGGTAAGAAATTCAGGGCGTCCAGAACTGCATAAGGATTACATTATGGCATTGGAGCTAGGGGGGCCTGATGTTCCATTTAATATTATCCCCCTATGGGCAAATATTCAAAACAATGCAGCCTGGAGAAAATTTGCAACTAATGCAAAAAAACTTGCAATGAATAGCCAGGAAGAAGTGATATTCCAGGCATATGCCATTTATCTCGACTCTGAAGTCGATTTCGAAAGGGCTTCTACACCTGTCGGCATCTATGTTGATATCATTGAAGGCGATAATGTGGTTGATTCATTTAGATTAGAACAAAGACCATCTGTTGATCTATCTTCAGGTGAAGGTAATAAGATGGCAGTGCACGAGAAACTACTGGATAGTAAGTTAATGAATAAGCCCCAAAAGCCATCAGCGATTCTTCAAGGTGGAATCTTTAAGGAAAAGTTAACCCCAAAAGTACAGAATCGAAGAGTGAAGCTAGGCTTACTTAAATTAAGAACTTTTAACCAAAATTAATCTCTGACCCTAATTAGAGAAAACCAAAATGACTTTTGTAGTAACTGAAAACTGTATTAAATGTAAATACACCGACTGTGTTGATGTCTGCCCTGTGGACTGTTTTCATGAGGGCCCGAATTTTCTGGTGATCGATCCAGAAGAATGCATCGACTGCCAGTTGTGTGTGACCGAGTGCCCTGTTAATGCAATTTTTGATGAACAGGATCTACCCGAAGATCAGCAAGCATTCCTCGCTTTAAATGCAGAATTGTCACAACAATGGCCAGTCATCAATCTGGTGAAAGCGCCACCCGAAGACGCCGATCAGTGGGCTAATGTAGAAAATAAACTACAGTTTCTCGAAAAATAGCTACATAAAACATAACACCTGATAGCTTATCAGTTGCCATCTTCAGCTAAATAAATTTAAGGTGCCGTCAGGGGAGCTGAAAAAACGGTGCCAGGTCTTGCGTTTTGCTATGACGCAGAGAGATTAAATATTAATTATCTAACTTATGGTAAATAATTTATCATGCTTTTCTACATTGCGATAATCTTTATAAAATGAATCACGTAACTACTATTGCAGAACAATTTCCTAAAACGGCAAAAACAATACAACTGTTGTTAGTGATGACGCTGTTGTTGTTTATTGTCGGTGTCTCACTGCCCATTTTGACGATTACTAAACTATTGGTTGTTTCGAATGAAGTATCTATTTTGACAGGGCTGTTACAGCTAATTGAGGAACAACAGTATTTTGTTTTTATCGTGATTTTTTTATTCAGTATTGTCTTGCCTTTATTAAAGCTTTATTACTTATTTTTACTCTCAGCCAGGAAAGCGGTAGATAACCAGGCTTACTCGAAATACCTTCATTTAATGCATCGCTATGGGCGTTGGTCAATGCTGGATGTTTTTGTGATTGCGATTTTAATTATGACGGTTAAGCTGGGTGCATTAGCTTCTGTTGAAATTGAGTTAGGGATGTTTTATTTTACGTCGGCAGTGATATTGTTGATGATTATTACCTCGGTGATGGTGAAGTTAGAAAGTAAACTTTAACCAGGCCTGATGATGAATAGTCAGAAGTGAAAGAGAAGTATTAGCTGGGGCTATCATTGTAGGTTTTTCTGATTGCCAATCAATAACTAAGATACCCATAATCAACAACCCGGGTCAGGGAACAATTAATTCTAAACTTAGAAACAATTGATCTCTGACCACTATTAATCCTTAGTTTAACGCCTTAAGATTGCAAGCCATCGATAAAAATTAAGCAGGCTTGCTAAAGAACCTGCAACATAAGTCAAAGCAGCTGCTTTTAATATTTTATGTGCATGTTTTGACTGAGCATCATTAATATATTCACCTTTAACTAATACTGGCATAGCACGTCTAAAACTAGCATCCCACTCAACTGGCAGTGTGACTAAATGCACTAGTGTGCCAAATGCAATTCCTAAAATACCCAATAAAAAAAGAAAACCTCCAGCAACAGTGGAACGAGTTAGTAATGTAATAATTGGCATTGCAAAAATAGCTATACTGCCTAATTTCTCTGTGTGATGAGCAATATGTACAAGTGTATTACGTAGCTTAAATAACAGGTAACCAGATTCATGTTGCATGGCATGCCCAACTTCATGTGCAGCAACTGTAATAGCTGTAAGTGATTTACCATTGAAGTTATCGGGTGATAATCTCACGACTTTAGTTGAAGGATCATAATGATCTTGACCAGGTTTTGTTTCTTCAACAGTAACGCCATCAATTTTTAATTGTTCAAGTAAATGTACGGCGAGTTCGCCTCCGGTACCCGGAAACAAATCATCAGGTTTATGGTATTTTGTTAACACCTTTTTAACCCAATAACTTGGCCAGAAGACTAAACCTGCAACAAGAACGACAAAAATAATGATAAGAAGTACATGCATAAGTTAAGTTTAATTAAATTGGCTCAGATTACAGTTAAAGGGCAAGGAGTTTTATTTATTAGCACATAAAGTTCGTTAATTAATTGGTTAATATTTAATCCCTCTGCTTAATTAAAGGGTCGGTTCACACCGAGCCCTTTAATTTTCTTAGGCCTGTTGCACAAAGAATAACCCTATATGGAATAAGCCTGCAGGGCATTCATTAGGGGTTAAATCTTAAAACATTGTTTTTCTAGATAGGTAGCGCCACTGGCCCGGAGGTAAATCTTTCTTAGATACGCGTCCTATTCTAATGCGTTTCATTGCCACTATGGTTAAGCCGACACTGTTGCACAGAGATTCAATTTGCCCGGTATGCGTGAACCCAAACACCATTCGCATTGCTTTTTCGCTTTGTCTGCTGGCCTTGAATTTAGTCTGTGATCTGTCACTGTTATCAACAAGCTCGTTAAGCTGCTCAAGCACCTCGGCTGAATATTCTTTACTGAACTCTACGATGTACTCCTCTTCCTTTTTTTTGTTATTTTCAAGCAGTACGCGTAGCACCTTGTAGTCTTTGCTATATACCATTAGCCCTGAAGCCCCATTTTGTAGAGGCGAAGCGGGCTTTAGATCATAAAAATGTTTGTTGAGACTATGCACGCCAGAGTAATCTTCTTCACAATGGCTCTCGGGCGTGATTAATTGCTGCATTGCTGTTGAATCATCGGTACCAAACCCTTCCGGCAAATTGAGTAGTAGTGTCACCGGCTCAATTGGCTCTAACGATGCATCTTCATGTAGCTCTACCTTTTGACCCTGCACTTTAAACTGGGGGCGTTCTTCCACTTCACCCTCTACCAATACCCAGCCACCTTCAATGTACTTTATCGCCTCGCCACGTGAGCAATGAATGAGTTCTACCAGTCGTTTATCAAGTCGCATTGGCTCAGGCATTACCCAACTCTCCTATTCGTGACAATGTGTGTATTTGAATAAGCCCATAATGGGGCCAGGGCAGTGGGCTTTTTAGATGGGGTCACGACAGGGCCTCTGAGGGTTAGAAAATTAACAATGCTTGGCGTACATCTTACGGTCATAATGGTTAACAGACCATGATTAATCTCACTGCTTTAGATTTGGGGTAGATCTATTTAACCTGCTGAAGAATCATGAAATAAATAGCAAATTTGTGATGGGTGTCTTTGTTGTTTTTTATTATAATGGGTGACCATGTAGTTAGTCTGATAGACTTATTACGCACTTTCAAACATTAGGTTATTAAATATGAAGAAAAATATACTACCTATTTTTATCTTTTTTATCTTAATGAGCCAAGATTCTTTGGCGAACAATATCGGAGATAATAAAGTATATTCTATTTTTTGTGAGCTTGTTACTGAAGCAATGACTCTAAGGTCGGATACTAAAAGCCAGCATGAGTACATTGTAAAACATTTTGATGAGAAAGTAGGAAGTAAAGAAATAAAAGACGCCTATGATGTAGTATTTCAAGTGGCACCAGATAAACGATATAGTGTATTTAAAGAATCGATTGAAGAGGATATTGGAGGTGCATGGGAATGTAGTGGTTTGAAGGTGTATTTTGACCAATATGTGAAGTAATCAAGTAGCGTGAAACCAGATATAGGCTTGTTCTTCCAGGGAAGTTTAACTAAAAGGGTATTAAGAGGCGAAAGATGAATAAGAAAAATTTAAGTGTTGCAGAAAAAAAAGCAATTATAAAAAGCATTTTGGGGGCAAACCACAGTGCTACTGGGCAGCATTTTCAATTATTCAGTGAAATGATTACTGGCTTAGGATATGTCAATGATGCGGCAACATTTGCTGAACTCTTACCTGCACTAAGTAGTTGGTTGTCTGGTGCTCGAGTAGCCGCAATTACATCAACTACTTCTTTTGCTGGTGTATTGCTGTTCCCATTACAGCAGCTAATTAATTTAATCAATGCTAATGAAACCGGTTTAAGGTTTTATTCCTATAGAGCTATTTCTTATGCTATTACCGCCTGGGCTTTTGATAAACCCAGACCATTGTCATCACCACAGATTATGCTTAATGTTAGAAATGGTCCTTATACTGAGGTTCAAGGGGAAAGTAGGTATAGTCAAGTTTGGCAAGAAACTGCTTTCAGTGTGATAAATAAGATAAAACATACTTGTTTACAAAATAAAATTAATGAAAAGCACTTGAAAACAATTTTTAAGGCCCTTAGTAAAGGTAATCCAGAAAGCCTCTCACTTTTACTATTACAAGGCTTCGAAAAAGAATTTTCTCATATTTCAAAAGGTATGTGGAAAAGTAATTATAATGTTCTGTATCCTAAATAATTAATCATGTTGTCTTTAAATAAGATATTTTATGGTCTACTCGCAGTCGTTCTAATATTGTTGGGTATATTTCTGCTGTTGGTCGATCATATGTCTTTGCCTAGTCGATATGGGGCACCTCCAATGCCGTTGTCGCCACCGACAACGTATTTTGTTGCAGCTTTACCGCTGTCATTCGGTATATCAATTATTTTGTTTCTTATAAACAAAGAAAAATATGACTCGTTGTGTAAGAAGATTGTTTTAGTCGGATTTTCAGTAGGCGCCTTAGGTTTGGTGATAATTGGGCCAATACTGAATCATTTTAGTTAGAGAAATTATATTAACAGGTGCCAGGGCACAATTGTTTCTGATATTGGAGAGTATTGTGCGCTGTACTAATTAATTTGGCACTAATTAATTAAACAGGCAGAGTAGGCGATAATGGCTTAACTGCTGTTATCACTGGTTACTCTAAATCTGATAAATAATTAGTTTTATTGTCTTTGATAAAGTAACAACAGAAGATTTTTAACGCTATAATTCATACAGGAATAAGCCCTGGGTTTGTTTGTAGAGAATAGATAAAATTGTGATAGCGAATTAAACATGAACGACACCGTCAAAAATGGCTTACGTAAAGAGAAAGATGGGATTACATCCGTCTATTACGATGGCTACTGGGTAAAATGTTATACCCCTCCTGTGGATAACCTGAGCGCTAAAAAAGACCTGATACAGTCATTAACACGCCGCTTATTTAATCATATGGAACACGGCATTAATATTCCGGGCAGATTGCTTGAGGAAGTGCGTGAGGCGTATGAGGCAGAAACCGATCAGAGCAAAAAACGGGTAAAGGGTGCCATGTTGGCAGGGGCCCTGTTTAATCGAGCCGCTGATATCTTTACCAGTCTTGTAGAGTTGGAGGCCAATGGTGTAGAAATTAATCCTAGCAATGATTTGATGAGAACCTGTGGCAAGTGCCTTCAGCAGGCACTGGAATATGGAAAAATGGTTAAACACCGCAATGGTGATGAAGGTATTGATGAGCTTTGGGGGGAACCCTTCAAGGCATTTATCATGCCCATAGAAGAATTTTATGAAAGTCGTTATGTGAAAATCGCAATGACCATGAGAAATATTGATCAGGTTGCCGCATATATGACTGATAGTATAAAAGAAGATTCCCGTTTTGCTGGATTAGAGTCGCTAATTCTAAACTATGCGCAAACAGCAAAATACAAATGTGAAATCTTGCGTACTGACGACAATGTGTTTGATGTCTGGTCAGACTTTGTGGTGGCTGGAGAAGCGATTATTAACTTTTCTCCTGTAACAGAAGTGGCTGCAATAAACCATTCACTGATGCATGAACTCGATATTAAGTATCTGCTGAAGCAGGGCTGCAGGTTAATTGCATTTATTACCCGTGCCAGAACACCAATGCCTGTAAGTACTAAAAACTACTTCAATGAATGCAAACGATACAGTGAAAAGTTGTAATTGCGGTCACTATAAATCGTTGATATTTTTTAAATAACTCCAGCATAATTTTATGCATCATTGCAAACCACATCAGTTGTTTCATTTACCCCAAAGAACAATAGGGAACAACCCCCAATTTAATTCAATTAATTAATTGGTGTCAATTAACCAGGGGACGCTGGCGATTGATATGCTGCCGTAGCGCCCCCAGACACCCATGTTAATTATTCTGAATACATCAGCTAATGCATAAGTTGTTTAACGAGCCACTTGTATAGCCTCATTTAAGCCACGTACATTTAAACCGGAAGCGAAACCTCTATACACAATCCACTTTCAGTCTGGTTATAAGCTCTAATACTACCCTGATGTAATTCAATAGCGCGGCGTGCAATTGCCAGGCCTAATCCGTAGCCGGGGATTTTTACATTCTGATTATCATCTTTGATACGCACGAAGGGTTGAAATAAATCTGCCAGTTTGTCTTCATCGATACCGTTTCCGGCATCACAAACACTTATCACAATATTGTTATTTTTAAACTCAGTGTTTATTGTCACTTGCGTGTTTTCAGGGGTGTAATAAATCGCGTTTCTAATGATGTTTTCAAAGGCTCTGCGTAATAACTCAATACTGCCTTTGAGTAGTGTTTCTTTCTCTTTGTTATATGCCACCTGCTTGCCCTGGCTTTCTGCTTCAAAGCGAGCATCAGTCACGATTGAGTCTACCAGCCCATTAATATCAAAATAGTCCGTGTCATTGTTATGCACATCGGCTTCAAGTCTAGACAGTGTCAGTAACTCACCTACTAATTCATCTAACCTATAGCACTCTTTTTCAATGCGCTGCATGAGTTCGCCCGTTTTCTCTGGTTGTTGGCGCGCCATTTCAATGGCCACCTGTAAACGCGCAAGAGGGGAACGTAATTCGTGGGAAACATCATTTAGTAAACGCTTTTGTGTGAAAACAAGTTGTTGAACCTGTTCAGCCATATGATCAAAATCTTTTGCTAAATCGGTAATTTCATCTTTTCGATTTCCGAAATTATGCATCACCCGTGTATCGAGTTTACCTTCAGCAAATTGATTGGTAGCTTCACGTAAATGTCGAATGGGGCGAGTAATGTACCAGGCAAGAATTGCGCTGAATAATAAACTTCCCAGCAGCACAATTAACAAAGGCAATAAAGGTAAATCTCTTTCATGTGATTTAAACCGATGCTCTCGCCCTGGCATAAATGAACTAAAATCGCGGCGAGGCACAAACAGTAAAAACTGTTCACCTTCAGGTGAGGTTACCTGCTGAACCGCCGATTGTTCAGCCTTACTAACTTCTGCCTGTGCTTTATCAAGTATTAAGCGGTTAACTGGCCTGCCTAATAATTCTTTTCCAGTTGCATCAACAATAAATACGCGAGGAGGGCGACGGTATCGTTTGTTTTGTTGATAATAAGATTGCTCTAAACCCTCACGGCCCTGTTCACGTAAAATGCTCGCCAGTGCTTTAACACCGTATTCAGCGCGTGGGCTATTCGCCAAAATTTCCAGCTGTTCAATGCGCTCTTTGTTATGCTGCCAAACCAGCCCGCCCACCATAAAACCGGTGACCAGTAAGGTTAGCCAAAAGCCAATAAATATTTTCCAGAAGAGTCTTCCCATGTTAATGCTTATGTTGTTACTCATGTTATCGTTCATCCGTAATCTGGTAACCCTGACCACGTATGGTAATTAGCATTGAGCCTAAACCCTGTTGTGCTAATTTTTTACGCAGGTTACTCATGTGCATGTCGATACTTCGATCGTATTTTTGCAGCGCACGACCGAGCCCATGTTGTGAGAGGTTCTCTTTACTAACGATACTGCCAGCCTGGTTTACCAGTGTATTTAATAGATTAAATTCAGTGCTGGTTAAATCTAGTGCCTGCCCATTAGCCAATGCCGTGCGCGATGATGGGTTGATTTCTAATTCACCTATCTGCTGTTTTTTGTTTTTGTGATTATCTGTTTTGTAAGATTGTGTGCGACGTAAAATGGCATGTAGGCGAGCCAGTAGTTCCCGTGGATTGAATGGTTTGGGTAAATAATCATCAGCCCCAATTTCCAGGCCAACAATACGGTCCACATCATCACCTTTAGCGGTGAGCATAATCACCGGCACACTCGATTCGCTACGAATGCGGCGCAATACTTCAAAACCATCGAGCTTAGGCATCATTACATCAAGCACAACCGCATCATACTGGCCAGAGAGTACTTTCTGTTCACCCTGTTCGCCATCGTATGCATGGTTAATATTAAAGCCTTCAGCTGCCAGGTAGTCGCCTAACATTGCAGAAAGCTCTTTGTCATCATCAACGATTAATATGTGAGTCATGGGCCTGTTAACTGTTTATTGTGTAGCTTAAGTTTGGCATAAATTGACACCAGGTACAGGTCTCTTTACAGATCTTTACATAGCTTTACCCAGCCCTTACCCAACTTTGCAGAGACTTCTCGCATAATTTCAATCAAGGCAGCAGCCGTTGTTGCTAAATTAAAATTATTGGAGAAGCACATGAAAAAACGTAACTTAATTATTGGCAGTATTTTGGCTGGTAGCATCGGTGTAGCCGGTTTAGCTCAAGCCTGTGGCGGCCCAGGTGGGGGCTTTCGCGGAGGAAGCTATGAGGGGCATGGCGGTGACCGAATGATGCATGTTATGAAAAAACTCGATCTAAGCCAGGAGCAACGTGAGTCTATACGCACTATTAATCGTGATACAAGAGACCAGATGGAATCAAAACGTGATGAGATGTTTGATATACGCCAGGCATTACAAAAGCAGGTGAGTGCAGATAACTATGATGCAGCCAGGGTGCGTGAACTGGCAGATGCCAAGGCAAAGATAATGGCGGATATAACCGTACAGCGAATTGAAACCATGCAGAAAATTCGCAAGCAACTCACACCTGAGCAGCTTGAAGAATTTGATGAAATGAAAGAACGCCGTTCTAATCGAGGTGGTTTCTAAAAAGATTAAATAAACAAAGGTAATATTGGAGCTTTTATAACAGATAAAAGCTCTGATATTTTAAAAATTTAATTGGTTAGCCAGGTTTAAAAAGTAGGTGATATATGAAAAACCTAAATACACGTAAATGCTCTACCCCGGTGCTTATTAGTGCAGGGGTTTTTGTTTCTGTTTAATGCGAGGAGCTTGAGTAACTTGAATGGAGTGCTGGAAACTGGTGAAACTAAGCAAACTGTCTGGGCAGTCATAATCACAAAAAGTCTGACTTATATTCAAGTGTTTGATTTTGTTGACTCTTAATATATATCAAAGAGGTAAATCAAAGGGGTGGGTGATAACTGAACATCATTTGCATCAGTTTTTGTCAGCCAACCCTTTAATAAGCATTATGTTTTGAATTTATCTCAGCCAAATATTTTCGCTATTTGTCTTCAATAATAAAGCTTACTGTTATACTTAACGGCTTTGTTCTACCTCTCTATCATCTATTGGCACAAGCCTGCCATAGTGTTCTGAGCCCGTTTGTTGTTTATTTTCATTGTTTATTTATATACCAGAGCCGTTATATGTCATTTTCAAAACTTAAATTAAGTGATCCTATTTTAAAAGCTGTAGCGCAAGCGGGTTATACCGAGCCCACGGCTATCCAGAAACAGGCCATACCTGTTATCTTATCGGGTAGAGACTTAGTCGCCGCGGCACAGACAGGTACAGGTAAGACGGCTAGTTTTGTGTTGCCGATACTGGAGATGTTTAATATTGAGCGTAAGCTACGTGGCAAGCGTATTCGTGCGCTCATTCTTACGCCTACTCGTGAACTGGCCATTCAGGTCGAGGCTAATGTGGCTAAGTACAGTCAGTATTTAAACCTTAGCTCTATGGCGATGCATGGCGGCGTTGATTCAGAGCCGCAAAGACAGCGGCTGATAGAAGGCGTGGATATTTTGGTTGCTACGCCAGGTAGGCTGATAGATATGATGAACCAACGCGCATTACATTTTGATGAGCTCGAGGTGCTGGTGCTGGATGAGGCTGACAGAATGTTGGATATGGGTTTTATTGACGATATCGAAAAAATTATCAATCGCCTGCCGAGCCAACGTCAGAGTTTATTGTTTTCTGCCACATTGACTGAAGAAGTGCGTTTTTTAGCGGATACCGTTAATGAAGATGCGGTGGAAATTTCGGTTTCCCCCAGTTCTGCTACTACACCAAAAATTAACCAGTGGTTGATCACGGTAGACAAAGACAGGAAGTCTGCATTACTGAGTCATTTAATTAAAGAACTGCAATGGGATCAGGCGCTTATTTTTATCGAGAAAAAACACGCGGCTGCTAAGCTGGTCAGTCAGCTTGAAAAGCGTGGCATTAAAGCGGAGGCAATTCACAGCGGCAGAAGTCAGGCTTCTCGTGAAAGAGTACTAGCAGAATTTAAATCGGGTGAACTTAGCTTTTTAGTGTCTACGGGTATTGCTGCTCGCGGTATTGATATCGATAATCTTACGCGCGTCATTAATTATGATTTGCCATACCAGACTGATGACTATATCCATCGAATCGGTCGTACCGGTCGTGCTGGTGCTTGCGGCGAAGCCGTGTCATTTGTAACAAAAAATGATTTTAAAAATCTTTGTGCTATCGAAAGTCGTCTGGGGCATATTATTGCGCGAAAAGAATTCGAGGGCTTTGATGTTAAAAAAGTGGTGCCTGTTTCTATTTTAAATTACGTACCTAAAAATAGGCGTTAAGCAAAAAGTCCATCATGACTCGCTTCATCTTCAGGTAATATTCGCTCCTGCACCAGTCTCCATTGTGCATCATCTTCTTTTTCTAATAGTATTTCTATGCCTTGCGCATTTACCGTGCCGTCATTGGCTTCTACCGTTTCAAATGTTTTAAACATAATGTGGGTTTGTGTGCTTTTGAGTGGTTTAAAGCCTTTGTAACTAATACTTTTCAATACATTGTTTTCAAACTCGTGTTGCGTTTGTGCGGCCCAGGCATCATAACCAATATTCTCAAAACCGGGCACACCTTGTAAGGTCACTTTTTTTGATATGAGATTCATATGTGCAGCATGATCTTTATTAGCGGCTGTAGTGATCGTGTTTTCTAACCATTGTTTGGCAATTTGTTCAGACATTGAGCATCCTGTTTTTGGCAGAGTTGTTAATGTATACCAGGTTACTGGCAACATTTTTATATTGTGGTTTTTAAATGTTGAGATATACAGGGTGCAGTGTACCGTCTATGAGTCAGGTATAAAACACAATTGTTGTGATTTAATAATGTTGGTGAATAAATGGGTCAGGTCTCTCCATGCCACAGGAAATAATTGTTTTCATCTCTAATTTAATTGCTAATGCGCATTATTTCATCAATACTTGGCGAACAAACCAGGGCTTTTATTGGCTAGCTTGATAAACCTATATAGAGAACACAATGAGCATGGATATAACACTTACACCTGAAGAAAGCAGGATAATAGGTTGTCTGATGGAAAAAGAGGTGACCACACCAGACCACTATCCCTTAACGCTGAATGCGTTACGCAATGCCTGCAACCAAAAATCCAGCCGCGATCCTGTGATGTCTCTGCAACCAGGAATAGTGGAAAGAACGGCCCGTGAACTTGAGGAGGAAGGGTTAGTCAAAAGTAGCGAGGGTAAGGGAAGTGTTGTGAAATACGCCCACCGGATGTGTAACACATTACTTTCAGAATTACAGTTTAATGAAGCGGAGGTCGCGATTGTTTGCTTGCTGTTGCTGCGCGGACCACAGACACCGGGCGAGATTAAAGCGCGTAGTGGAAGGCTCTATACCTTTGAAGAATATGATGAAGTTAAAACCGTATTGGACGGATTAATGGACAGAGATTGCGGACCGGTTGTTGCGCGTTTACCGCGTAAAGCCGGACGAAAAGATCATGAATACATGCATTTGTTTGGTGGTGAGATAACGTCTGTGCCCGAAGAAACCACGATTACAGAACGATCATCATCGAGTATTCATAAAGAAGACAGGTTCACACAACTGGAAGCGAGGGTGTCCAGCCTTGAGCACGCGCTACAAAATCTCGCGCAACGCCTGGGTGAAGAAATAAACCTGGATGAGGATATTATTGATGACTGAGGGATTAATTACAAGGCTGGATACCCAAACAACGAAAATGGCTAGATCGACAAACTTCTCTAGACACCCATGCTAAGTAGACTGTAAAAATAAAGAATTATAGTTTGATTAAGTTTTTGTTACAGTGGGTGTCCAGTTTGGGTTTTTTCAGTAGACTCCGCGGCTGTATTTTTTGTATGACTTTTTTGATGTGATCTAACGGCTTCGTGTGAAAACTACTGATATTATTTGCACTGAGGTCTCAACAGGAGCACTAATTGTTAGATTTTTTTTATTAAGGGTCTTAATTAATCAGGGTTTAGATAAGAGAGCATCAAATAAATAATTGATGCTCTCGAACGACGTTATCTTATAAGAAATGAGTAGAAAATTTATACTAATTTAAAAAACAGATGTTTTTCTTTTTCTCATAACCATGGCAAAGCCCATAATGCCAGACACCATTAACCATAAAGAAGCTGGTAGAGGTACTGTGTCTACAGACTGTATTTCTAGCGTATATGGCACCATAAACTGATCTCCACTGTTTGGAAAGTGTTGAAAGACATCTATGGTTCCTGAGTTGAAGATGAGAGCTTGCCCAGTTAAACCAAAATCAAATGCAGTGAATGCACCGGCACCATGATACTCAAAAAAACCACCATCTGGGATGAGACCACTTTCATCTAAACGAAAACTATCGTTAACGGTCACTGGCCCAACACCCGCACCAAAATCGAAAATTAGTGAGAAGTTAATATCAGTAGGCCCACCTATATATTGCCCGCTTACGAATATGCCAATATCGCCTAAAGGCTGAAATATAGGCACAGCTGGAATGATGTCATTAGGGAAAGTTTCTATTGAAATATTCATACCTGATGGAATTATAGAATGAATTTCTGCTGTAATAGAGTTTAGAGGTATCTCTGTAATAAGTGCAGAAAATGAGGGCTTTGCAGCAAGAAGTAATGCAATAAAAACAAGTCCATTGATATATCTATTAGTCATTTTTTTCATAATAATCTCCTTATACTTACTCAAATCAAGATAAAGATAATATGTCGATCAATACGTATGTTAGCCGTACGAATATCATTAATCAAATAAATAATTAATGGGATAATATTAGTGATAAACGCGAATTGTTAGTGTTCACATTTACGGGCGGTACTCAAGATTTGTATCTTGTATACTATCCATGTCATTTTGATTAATTAATAACACCCCCCCTAAGAAATAGATAACTGAAAAATAGTGTTTTATTTTGGCTTATGAACAGTTGATAATTTATGATGGGTGTCGGGTTAGTTTTTCTGGATAACTTTCAGTAGAATTATAAATGAAAAGATTTATGTACGATGAAAGACCTGACCTAATTTTTTTAGGGATATGCTGAATAATAAATTTGAACAGCTGTTTTCTAACTGATTCTTTAGGACGTAAGGCAGGAAGCCTGAAGTAACCAAAGAAGGATCTCATGGCACACCCTAACCTGTTACTGCTCTACACCAGATCTTTCATTGCATTCAGAAAAAAATCGTGTCAGAGAGCAATTGATTTCTAAATAAAATTACCCTAAAGCGTAAAACACATCTCTTTAACCAATGCACCGGGTAGTTTTATACTGCTATTCGATCGTTGACCATAAGTACTTGAATCTAGAATAAGCTCACGTTCGGATGTTAAGCCAAGTAAGTTTGTTCCGAATAAATCATAAACACTATCATCAAAGCGCATAACGTTTAGCGGCGCCTGTATCTTTCCGTTTTCTACCCAGAAACAGGCAAAGCGAGTCATGCCGGTTAGCTGGCAGGCATTACGATCTGAAAAGTTTAGATACCAGAGATTGTTTATATACAGGCCGGTGCCTAGTTCACTTAATATTTTTTCTTCTGCCAGGTTGCCAGCGGCCAGGTCTAACGCGCACGGGTATTCGCTACCGGCATTTATTGCACTGTCGTATTCCGTCGCGCTGCGTGGGTCGACTAAACAGTCTTTATAGCGTCCATTTTCGATGAGTTGAACTTGCCTGGGTTTAATAAAACCGCTGTCGGTAAATGCCGGGGCGAGGCCGCGGGCATGATGTTCGCGAAGTGAGATGGTGCTGGCCAGAGTGCGATCTTGTTCTAACATCTGGATTAGCGGTGTGGTTTTAGTGCGATGGCTTTTCAATCCAAATCCACCCCACGACAACATGCCCATAATTTCATTTACAGCTGAGGGTGAAAGATAAGCGCGATATGAACCCGGTTCTATGGTTTTTGCGGGTTTTGCTAAAATGTCTAACTGGCGTTTACAGTTTTCGATCTTAGCTAGCAGTTTATCTTGCTGCCAGTCAAAACCGGCGTAGTTGCTTTTTACGGCTTTATCTTTTGTCAGGTAACAGCTCCAGTCGAAATTAAAATTCGCGCTGCTATGCCAGTTGCGTTGTCCCATCGAATTGGCGAATCCAACATACTGGCTGCCGTTGGCAAAGATACCGACCAGATCCAGATCCAGATCGATGCCCGCCTGTAATATCTGCTCGATGGCTGCATGGCTGTTTATCACTTCTGCATCATGGTGAAATTCGGTGTTATTTGTTTCGGTGGCAAAACTAAGGTAAGGGTCCTCAGGCAAAAAAGCGCGTTGTTCACGCAATTTTTTCAGGGTGTCTGTGAGTTGTTTAATGTCCTTTTGCATGTCGCCGGCAAGTTCGATACAGGCTTCAGCATGGCGTTTGCCTTCGATAAGGTCGAGGCAGAGGCTGCGCTGTGATACGCTGCCGGCCTGCCGGATCTTATTGTTGTTGAGCCGTACGAAGTCGGAATCTTCGCCTTCGAAGCTGAGTAATAATTGTTCGTTAGGTGTTAGTTGTTTAAACAGTGCTTCGCTCAGTTCATAAAAATAATTCTGCATTACGCGGCACCTCCAAAAACATCAACGTCACTGAAGTGGCAGGTTGGAGAGGCATGGCCAACATAGATGGCCTGGTTTGGTTCACCCTTGCCGCAGTTGGTGACACCTTGCACCTGAAAGCTATCAGCGTTGCCGACTGCAGCTAAATTGCGCCAGAAGGTGGCAGATATACCGCGATAGTTCGGGTTGCGTACCAGGCCTTTCAGTTCACCGTTTTCTATCACCCGGCCCAGTTCGCAGCCAAACTGAAACTTGTTGCGGCTGTCGTCGATAGACCATGAACGATTAGTTTCCATATACACGCCGTGTTCGATATTCGCGATCATATCCGCGACACGGGTTTCGCCCGGTTCAACATTGAGGTTTGCCATGCGGTCGATGGGTGGGCGAAACCAGTCTGCCTGACGAGCATTGGCGACACCCTGCATGCGCGCGCGTGCCTGAGAACTAGAGCCGCCGAGTGGCCGTTGTAAGATGCCGTTACGGATGATGTACTCGCGCTGTGCTGGTGTGCCTTCATCATCGTAAGCATAACTGGCGAGTTGTTCTGACCGATTCGGGTCGAAAGTAACATTGAGTAGATCGGAGCCATAACGGTAACTTCCGAACATATCCTGGCTAACGAAACTGGTACCGGCGTAGTTTCGCTCATCACCGAGAATACGATCGAGTTCTAGCGGGTGGCCTATGCTTTCGTGTATCTGCAAGGTCATCTGGCTGGGTGCCAATACCAGGTTCATCTTGCCCTGCGGGCATTCCTCAGCACTTAATAAGGCTACTGCCTGTTCGGCCAGCGTTGTTGCTTCGCCCGGAAAATTCAGCAGGTCTAATTGTTCCAGCCCGCCCTGGCGGGAACTCTGTGAACCACCGCCGGTTCGATACTGGGTGATTGAGCCTTTATTGGCGACGGCAACCAGACCTGGATGAATATAATGGAAACGCTGTTCTATATGCGCACCGGCGCTACTGGTTAATAAGGTGTCTTCACAACGTCTGCCGAGGTAAGCCTGCCAGTCTACGATGCTGTCATTAATTTTCAGCGCTTTGTTGGCATCTTGCAGCAGGGTTACTTTTTCATTGAGCGCTAAGCTATCCCAGTCCTGTTTTACGGGCGTTTCATAATGCGCTGTATTTTCAGGGCAGGGGTAATCGCTGGCTGTTAACAGGCTCATGCCAGCGCTCTGTTTTGCCCATTCACTGGCCAGGCTGGCGGCTTTTGTTAAACCGCTAACACTGAGATCACTGGTTGCAGCATAACCGCAGCCATCGCCAATAACGACGCTAAGCAACGCGCCACGCGCTTGTTGTTTATCTACCGGCTGCATGATGCCCTGTCGCACACTAATCGATTCGTGTTTCTCATCGGTTAATCGTAAGCTCCAGTAATCCACATCGGGCGCGATGCTGTACACTATGTTTTGAAAGGTCTTTGCTACCTGGTTAAGGTCGTGGTTCATTTAAAAGCCTCGTAAATACGCATAAGCTGTTGTCACACTGAGGTTGAATATTACCAACAATCTTAAACAGATGGTGGTGATTAATACAGGGTTCTAATAAACTAAACGGATGAATTCAATTGACGTTAAAAAAAATTTACTGCAACTGCATGAAATACTGAAAAATCACCAGAGTATTGAAACCGCCTGGCTGGAATTGCTTATCGAACTTTGTGATGGCGATGAGCTGGCACTTTATAGAGAGCTCAATTCTAAACACATGTGGGGTGGGGCAGGTTCCGTTGCTAATGAAGCCCTGGCTGATAATCCTGGCAGTGAAGATTGGATCTGGAATGCAGAGATTCAGCAGTTTCGAGAGCTGATGATTGAACTGGGTCAGCACTTAATGCGCCGAGGTAACGCCTATCCCGATATATCTTCCTGGTTACTGGCCTTTAATAACTGGAATCAGTCAGGTCAGTAAAGCGTTTCTACGCAACGTTTTAATCTGTGATCGTGTTTAATTGAAAGGTATAATACTCGTCTTGTATAGTATTACTGCTGGTTGGTATAGGGTAGATATGAATCGAAAAAAGAAGATTGAAGGCTTGTTCAAAAAACGCCTTAAGCGTGCGCGTGCGAAGCTGGATAATCGCCCCAAGGGTGAGCGCTATATATCGAAGGCCGATAGAGCGAAGGCAGAGGCTGAAGCGCTGATGGAAGAAAAAAACAGCCAAACAATTAAAGTTGTCGAATAATTAAAATAATAGTAATAATAGGGGCCAGAGAGCAATTGTTTCTAATATACCCGCACTCTAATATTAGAGTTAATTGCTCTATGGACTTTCCCTGATTAATTTAATCTCTAATTAGACTAATATAAAATTATGGATAATAAACAAAAAGCACAACAACGAGCTGATCAAGTTCAGTCCTTTTATGATGAAGTAAAATGCCTTGAAGAAGAAAAGTTATTTCAGTTGGGAATTGAACAACGTGAGTCGCTTGCCCGTTATCATGAGGGCTTACTAAAAACACTTACAGAAAAATATGATATAGATATTGGTTCACGTCAAAAGCAGTTGTCGACGGGGATGAAGCTCGCTTCTTTTATGGGTGCCCTGGCTCTGGCCGCTAGTGTGTTCTTTTTGTTTTATCAATTCTGGGGTTATTTATCTACACCCGTTCAAGTGTCCTTTCTACTGAGTGCGCCGTTAATTACATTGTTTATGACTTGCTGGGTTTCACAGCGTGAGACAACGGGTTATTTTGCCAGACTTTTGAGTATGGTGAGTTTTGCCTGTTTTGTACTTAACCTGGTTATGCTCGGACAAATTTTTAATATCACTCCATCGGAAAATGCATTGCTGGTGTGGGCGGCCTATGGGTTTGCGCTTGCCTATGCATTTGATGTGCGTTTATTACTGGCGATGGGTATTCTCTCGCTCGCGGGTTTTATTGCTGCACGCGTGGGTAGCTGGTCTGGCATGTACTGGTTAACTATGGGTGAGCGACCAGAGCACTTTTTTATACCGGCGCTAATAATTTTTACCGTGCCACTTTGGTTTAAGCAAGTGCGTTACAGTGGTTTTATGCCCATTTACCGTGTGTTTGGTTGTTTGTTATTTTTGATTCCGGTGCTGGTATTGTCTAACTGGGGAAATGCTAGTTACTTGCCCTGGGATGCTTCAATCGTTGAGGGTGTTTATCAGGTGCTTGGCTTTGTCGTGAGTGCCGCTTTAGTCGCGTTGGGGATTCGACAGTTATGGCCAGATGTGATTAATACGGGTAATGCTTTTTTTGTGCTGTTTTTATATACCAAGATGTTTGACTGGTGGTGGGAGATTATGCCCAAGTACCTGTTCTTTTTTGTGATTGCCTTAACGTCTATGCTGCTGTTGTTTGTGTATAAACGTTTGCGTATACAAAGTCAGTTAGCGGGAGGGCAGCATGAATAAATTAATGCTGTCGTGCGTTTTATTGTTACTTCTCACTAATGTTGTTGTGCTATCAGGTGTTGCATATAACCGGTCAGCTGAACCTCTGGCTAGCATTGAGTTAACTGAACGAGAGTTGCCCATGCAGTACTCTTATTCCGGTGAGGATGAAAATAGTGCTACCGCCGTATCGTTAACATGGCATGTTCTGCATAAAGATGAGGGTTCACAATATGTATCTAACAGATACAACACACCTGTATGGCTAGATAGTGAAAAATTGACAGAGCTGGGTTTTGATCTCGAGAAACTAAACGCTAATAAAGATCGCTATCGATATAATCGTGAACAACTTAATACCGAGGTTGTGCTGGTAATGGAGTATCAGGGGGAAAGTTATCAACAGGCTCTGTTATGGGCTGAAGCGAATGTAAAAGAGCTGCGTAATCAGGCACTGGTTTCACCCACAGATACAAAATTGATGACTCGACTCAAGCGTAGCGAAGAACGTTTAACTAAATTGAAAGTTTCACAAACGCGCCTGTATGTAATTGATGCAGGTTTTAATGAGCAGGCCCTGGCACAAAAATATAACGTTAAAAACAAATATTTATTTATGCGCGGTGAGATTGGCGTAAGCTGGAATAAAAATGCTATTGAGGGACGAGTTCAGCAAGTATTTATTAATGACATACATGTTCCGTTGCCTTATTCGCAGCTACTAACAAGCCTGATCAAAGGCGAAAAACATTATAGCTATAAGAAAAAACCTATAGTACCGCGCTACAAAATTCAGTTAAATATTGGTAAGCGTCTTGAGCCCTGGATAGAGCGGATTGAAGCAGGTAACTAGTAATAGTGGGGCAGAGTAAAAACTATAAACTTTTACTCTGACCTAAATGCTCTAATAAAAGAGGTCGGTGATAATTGAGAATAATTTATATTAATATTTCTCATCGACCCCTTTAATTATGTAAATAAAAAAGCCTAACAAGCGCACTATGCACAGGTATCTCGTGTCTAGTGAACCTAACCAATAACAGGAGTTTAAATATGTTTACACTTACCCATGATGGAGAAAACGTTGGTGCCACTAAGTTAGAACGAGGCGACCCATCATCACGCACAGTATCTGGCGTATTCAATAACATGGGTGGCGCTAAAGCGCTGGCAGGTTGGATCAAGAGCATAGGTGGCGAAGAGGATGAAGGAGTCGTGTTTATTGCATTGAATAAAGATTTTTGCTTGCTTGATCAGGCTGGAAAGGTAGTTGGATTTCAAGACGGTAATCTGATTTCGATACCAGAAGACGATGAAGTCTTTCTTGATATTACTGGTTTATCTGTGGAGGATTACAAAACTTACTTTTCGGAGCACATATCTGCTATGGAAAATTAAAGGAATAAAAGGGCACAACCCCCTTTTTAAAGGTGTTTCTTTGATGATAGGTAAAGCCTATAAGTAGGTGATTGTTGTAATATTTGTTGTGGAATTGATCACTTTAATAATACCTGACAACTGCTATACTCTGAGGTAATGATTAGAGTTTAGTGGGTCCAGTGTATATCAACTCAACTCATTTACTTTTTTAATAAACCAATAACCCCTTATTTTTAATGCATGTCTGATTCTACAATCCCTGGCTATAGAGTACTGAAGAAAGTTGCTAAAGGTGGCATGGCTAGTGTTTTCATTGCTATACAGGAAACAGTGGGTCGTACCATTGCATTAAAAATTCTCCCCAAAAAATTATGCGAGGATAGCAGCTTTTCCAGGTTGTTTTTACAGGAAGCGAATTGCGGCGTCTTAAATCATCCCAATATTATTACTATTTATGAAGCTGGCGAAACCGACAGTCATTTATATATTGCAATGGAATATTTGCAGGGTGGGGATTTAAAGCAGAAGATCAAAGCTGGCTTAAGCCAGGAAGAAACAATAGATATTATTACCAAGCTGAGCGAGGCGCTTGCCTATGCTCATAGCAAAGGCTTTATTCATCGTGATATAAAGCCGGGTAATGTTCTTTTTAGTGAAATCAAGCAGCCGATACTGGCTGACTTTGGTATTGCCAGAGCCATTAGTTTCAACGAACAAACCATTGTGGATGGCATGATGATGGGTACGCCTCATTATACAAGTCCAGAACAGGTCTCCAGCGACGAAATAGATCACCGTACAGACCTATACAGTCTTGGCGTCGTTTATTATGAAATGTTAACAGGCAGTAAACCTTTTATTGCCGATACTCCGTTTGCTTTAATATATAAACACCTGGAAGAGCCACCACCGCAGCTTGAAAGTAAGTTCGAAGAGCATCAACCTATAATTCATAAATTAATGGCGAAGAAACCAGGCGACAGATATGCATCTGCTTTCGACTTAATTGAAGACCTCGCTAAACTAACCAGGTCAAAAAATGAACAGGCTGCAATACGTAGTGCGCGAATGCGAACCTATAAAAGCGTTTCACTTTTTGTTGCACTGGTTTTGGTATTGTCGGTTATTGTATCCGATAAACTGTCTCTCTATACAGAGAGGCAATTTTCACATATAAGAACCTTTGCAGCCCGAACCTCCATGCTTACAAAAAACTTTCTGAATGAATTAGATGAAAAGCGTAGTATTGTCACAAGACAGGAAGATGAAATACAGGCATTAACAGCGCAGATTAATAAACATAATGCCGTCGGTAAGCATCTAATTAAAGCGGCTAACTATATAAAAAATAGCCGATATATAAGCCCTAAAGATGCTTCTGCTTTATATGAATATAGAATAGTTTTATCTATTGATCCTGATAATATTCAAGCTCAATCTGGCATTAGTGTTATTACAGAACACTATTATCAGTTAGCAAGAAATGAAGTATCAAAGCGAGCTTACTTCGACGCGCTTGACAACATCGATAGTGGATTAATTGCAAACCCCAATAACGAAAAATTAATTTATATGCGTTACAGCATTATATCCAGGATGGATCTCAGTCAAAAGCGCATGCAGCTGGAAAATGAATTACTTTTAGCGAAAAATTTAATAAAACAAGGGAAACATGATCAGGCATTAGAAAAGCTCGAGTTCCTTCAGACTATCAGCAAAAAAAATCAACGCATAATGTCGTTGATATCTATCGCACAAAACCATCTACAACAGGAAACGGAATAATCGGCGGCACTAGGGAATGGTTCGGATTTGAGTACAAAGCATAATTAGACAACCATTCTAAGAAATAATTAAAAACAAAGACTTAGGTTAAGCCTGGGTCTTTTGCTATTATGGGAGTCTGAATAAGTTATTGTGAGCATACAGATCAATGGATAATACTGACAAGTTGGCGGTTCTTATAGATGCCGATAATGCACAACCAAGCATTGTTGACGGGTTGATGACGGAGATTGCAAAGTATGGGGTTGCTAGCGTTAAAAGAATCTATGGGGACTGGACTTCTCCTGGTCTTAAAGGATGGAAAGAAGTTTTATTGGAGCATTCAATTCAACCGATACAGCAGTTTGCCTATACGAAAGGAAAGAATGCAACAGATAGTGCAATGATTATTGATGCTATGGACTTGTTATATACTAATAATTTTCATGGATTCTGCTTAGTATCCAGTGATAGTGATTTTACAAAACTAGCATCAAGGATTAGAGAATCAGGTTTGCTCGTATATGGTTTTGGAGAAAAGAAAACGCCTTCTCCCTTTGTTTCAGCATGTGATAAGTTTATCTTCACTGAGGTTCTAAGAGAGAAGACGGATGAAAGTGAGGCTATCGCCAAAAAATCAACCAGTGAATTAAAACAAGATGCTAAATTAGTAAACCTTTTACGCAATGCTGTAGACGCATCCTCGGATGACAGTGGTTGGGCCCAACTAGGGCCAGTTGGCAGTAATATTGCAAAACAGTTATCTGAGTTTGATCCACGCAATTATGGGTATGGAAAACTGGGTGAGTTGGTTGCTGCTACAAATCTATTTGACATTGAAGAAAGACAAATAGGTTCAAGTAATTCAAAGGCTATTTTTGTTCGGGATAACCGGAAGAAATAGTCTTTAATTCACCCCTTTAATTCTATTATTATTATAGATATGTGGTCGCCTAATGCTGTAATGAAAGTCGCCTACAAATAAAGAGTTGTAAAGCACCTGGATGAAATAAAAATTCATCTATACTGATAATTCTAATTTCAGATTATTGGCTATTAACAAACTACATCCATTTGATGGTATGAAGCTTGTCAAAGCCTGAGATGTTGCATGAATCGACTTACTACACGTTTTCGTTTTGCGCTACTAAAGGCTGTTCAGGTCGAACCCGGCGAGGGTCGCGCACTTTTTTTGTCATTTAGTTATTTCTTTTCTCTTTTGTGTAGCTACTACATTATCCGGCCGATGCGAGATGAAATGGGCATTGTTGGTGGCTTTGAAAACTTGCAATGGTTGTTTACCGGCACACTTTTAGCCATGACGGCTGCGATTCCTTTGTTTGGCTGGGTTAGTTCACGTTTTCCCCGCGAACAATTTCTGCCTTATGTTTATTTGTTTTTTATTGTCATGCTGTTGCTGTTTTATGCATTGATGGGTGAGCAAACCACGTCAATTTTTATTGCTCCAGAATATGTAGCTCGCGCTTTTTTCATATGGGCCAGCGTTTTTAATCTGTTCGTGGTTTCTGTTTTCTGGAGTTTTATGACAGATCTCTTCAGCAACCAGCAAGCACGACGCTTGTTTGGGTTTATTGCTGCTGGCGGTACTGTTGGCGCACTAACTGGCCCGGCTTTAACGGCCATGTTAGTACAACCTGTTGGCGCGCGAAATTTATTACTGGTATCGGCTGTGTTTCTGGGTTGGGCCATTGTTTGTATAGTTAAGCTTTCTTCATGGTCTAAAGCAAAACGTTTCGATAGACAAGCATCGTCTATAGACACTACTCATATACAAACTTCAGGGAGCGAAGCAGCACAAACGATTATTGGCGGGAGTATATGGGCCGGCATTAGGATGGTTATTCATTCTCCCTACCTGTTAGGTATTTGCTTGTTAATGTTGTTGTTTACAACATTGGCTACGTTTTTATACTTTATGCAGGCTCAAATTATTCGTGACGCCTTTGTTGATTCTGCACAACGCACGGCGGTGTTTGCATCAATTGATTTTGCAGCGAATGCACTCACTTTAGTTTTACAAATATTTCTTACGAGTCGATTAATTAAGTGGTTTGGCATTTCGGTTGTATTGGCGATTATTCCCGTTATGCTTGCGATTGGCTTTACACTCTTAAGTGTTTCACCCGTATTGACGGTTTTGCTAGCCGTGCAAATTATTCGTCGCGCAGGTAACTATGCAGTGATGCGGCCAGTACGTGAAATGCTTTACGTTGTATTAAGCCGTGAAGAAAAGTATAAAGCAAAGAACGTAATTGACACGGTTGTTTATCGCGCTGGTGATGCGCTGAGTGCCTGGGTATATACTGGTATGCGAAGTTTAGGTATGGGTGTATCGGGCATTGCATTCGTTGCTGTTCCACTGGCAATACTTTGGGCCTGGATTGCTTTTGGCCTGGGTCGGCAACAAACCAGGCTCGCCGAGAAACTAACGAATAGACGAGGTGCTTAAAATGAGTAAACCAGAAAATATTAATCGTCGTCAATTTATAGAAAAGGGCATAGGCCTGGCTGGTGCAGTAGCTTCAGGGTTTATATATTCCGGTAGTGTCAATGCGGCGTTAACATCAATACGCAAGGCCATTCCAAAGACAGGTGAAATGCTACCGGTAATTGGTATGGGAACATCACGAACGTTTGATGCCAGTGGTGATGCCGAGTTGTTGGCAAGATTGATGCGGGTTACCCAAACATTTTTTGACCTGGGTGGCGGTATGATCGATTCTTCACCGATGTATGGGGCATCGCAAAAAGTACTTGGGAAATTATTGCCAAAGGTAAACGGAAAAAAGAATTTATTTGCAGCTACGAAAGTCTGGATAGAGGGGAAAGAGGAGGGGGTTGAGCAGATGAATGCGTCGCGAGAGCAATGGGGAATACAAAATTTTGACTTGATGCAGATCCATAATCTGGTTGATTGGGAAAACCATTTTGAAACGTTACAGCAAATGAAAGCGGATGGAAAAATTCGCTATATCGGTATTACAACTTCTCATGGCAGATATCATTCGCAGTTAAGTAATATTTTAGAGAAACATAATTTTGATTTTGTACAACTCACTTACAATATAGGTAACCGTGATGTTGAATCTCCCTTGTTATCGATAGCACAGGAAAAAGGGGTTGCGGTTATTGCAAACCGTCCGTATCAACGTGGTGATTTATTTCGTCATGTTAAAGGAAAACCGTTACCCGCCTGGGCTGGAGATTTTAATTGTACGAGTTGGGGACAATACTTTCTAAAATATGCGGTTTCTCACCCGGCAGTAACCTGTGCGATACCAGCCACCACTAAAGTAAAACACATGAAAGATAACATGCAGGCTGCTAGAGGAGTTTTGCCAACACCCAAACAGCGCATACAAATGGTGAAATATTTTGAATCACTTTAGTGGGTGTTTGTGGCCTAATTAGGTAGATCTGTGTGTTTGCACCTATTTTAGGCAATATAAAAAATGTAGTTTAAATGACGTTGTGTTGTTCAATTTTCAGAGCTAAACTTAAGTCAGGTTTTTTTGGAGGGATTCAAATGACAAAACTAAAAATAAACGGAAAGCTTATCGACATCGATGTCGATAGTTCAACACCTTTACTCTGGGTGCTGCGAGAACAACTTGGCCTCACCGGTACCAAGTACAGTTGCGGCATTGGCATCTGCGGTTCCTGCACGGTGCATATTAATGGTGAAGCGGTGCGCTCTTGTATGGTGCAGGTGTCTTCGCTTGATACTTCTAAAGATATTACGACTATCGAAGGGCTCTCTTCGGATAACAGTCACCCGTTGCAACAGGCATGGAAAGAACTGGATGTGCCTCAGTGCGGTTATTGTCAGCCGGGCATGATCATGAGTGCCGCTGCGCTGCTTAACACTAATGCAAATCCAACGGATGCGGATATTGATTCTAATGTAACTAACATTTGTCGTTGCGGCACGTTCAATCGGGTTAGACGTGGTATCCACCTGGCGGCGGACATTGCAAAGCGTGGGAGGTCATGATGAAAAAAGAAATCATCAATGTTTCGCGTCGCGAATTTTTTATTACCTCAGGTAAAGTGGGTGCCGGTTTTACGCTTGGTCTTTATTTGTCTGCCTGCAGTGATGGCTCTGTTGATGCTACCAGGGTGGCGAGTGGTGATGTTAAAGGGCAGGTTGCGCCAGTTCCAGAAGTACCAGAAGTTAATGCCTGGGTAATGATTCAAGCGGATGATAGCGTGATTATTCGCATTGCTCGATCTGAAATGGGACAGGGTACGTTAACGGGGCTGGCACAACTGGTGGCCGAAGAACTGGAATGTGACTGGTCTAAAGTTAGCACCGAGTATCCGACACCCGGGCAAAATATTGAACGGGGTAATGTATGGAAGAGTTTTGCAACCGGTGGCAGTCAGGGCATTCGCGGCAGTCATTTATATGTGCGTAAGGGCGGCGCAGTTGCACGACACATGTTGATTGAAGCCGCGGCTGAAAAATGGGGCGTACCCATGGCTGAATGTAAGGCAGCCAATAGTGTTATCACGCATATACCCAGCGCGCGCACCACCACTTATGGCCACGTTGCCGCAGATGCGGCTGAGTTGTTTCCCCCTGATCAAATCGAACTGAAAGATCCAAAAGACTGGAAACTGATTGGTCAGCCGGTTAAGCGTCTGGATACTGACGATAAACTCAATGGCAAACAAATTTTCGGTGCAGACCTGACGTTACCGGGTATGCTGAACGCCAGCATAAAAGCTTGCCCGGTATTTGGTGGCAAGCTTAAATCCTTTGATGCGAGCAAGGTCAGCAGCATGCCGGGTGTGCGTCACGTGCTTGCAGTGAATGATGATGCAGTTGCCGTGGTGGCCGATACCTGGTGGCAGGCAAATACCGCGTTGGATACGTTGCCGATTACCTGGGACGAGGGATCCAATGCCAACGTGAGTAGTGCGTCTATCGATAAAATACTGGATGAAGGTTTGACGTCAAAAGATAAGGTGTTTGTTGGTAACCAAAACGGTGATGTAAACAGTGCGCTTAAAGGTGCAACAAAAGTCATTGAAGCAACTTACCGTTATCCTTATCAGAACCATGCCACGATGGAAACCATGAATGCCACCGCGCTTTGGACCGAAGATAAATGTGAAGTTTGGTGTCCAACACAAAATGGTACCGCGGCTTTGCAGGCTGCAGCTGATGCCGCAGATTTACCTGTTGAAAAATGTGATGTTTACAAGCTCCACCTCGGTTGTGGTTTTGGTCGACGTGGTTTTCAGGATTATGTTACGCGAGCGGTAAGCATTGCGAAACAGTTACCCGGCACGCCGGTTAAATTACTCTGGACGCGTGAAGAAGATATGGCGCAGGGTCGTTATCACCCGATTACCAAGTGCAAAATGGTGGGCGGTATTGATAAAGCCGGCAACCTGACCGGACTGCATGTGCGTATTTCAGGCCAGTCTATTCTGGCTGCGGTTAATCCCGCATGGATGACAAACGGCGCGGATATGTTCACCTTCCAGGGGATGTTGCCAGAAGGTGATCACGAGATTAGTTATAGCGTTCCGAATTTATTGGTGGAACATGCCATGCGCAACCCGTCGGTACCGCCAGGTTTTTGGCGAGGCGTTAACATCAATCAGAATGCGATTTATATGGAATCGTTTATCGATGAACTGGCGCACGCGGCGGGTAAAGATCCACTGGCGTTTCGGCGACAGTTAATGGCGAAGCACCCCAAAAATTTAGCGGTGCTTAACGCGGTTGCTGAAAAAGCGGGATGGGGTAAGCCAGCCGATAAAGGCGTCTATCGTGGTCTTGCTGTCTGTAAAGCGTTTGCC